>MDTE01203104.1_pt1 | contig 99558 bp, 99 predicted proteins | sample 811231 | NCBI WGS metagenome assembly MDTE01 (sample SAMN05326651, study PRJNA326480) | marine metagenome | isolation source: seawater | place: Indian Ocean: Red Sea | collected 2010 | reverse complement strand
ACAAAATGTATTTACGCCATAGATTCCCATCCCGAGTTTCGCAGAAATCCAATTAAGAGCGCCGTAACCCCACTCGGAATTATTTAATACAGCAGAAATGAAATCGCGAGTCGAGGCACGAGTTAACTGAGCAAGATAATTATCCCAATCTCCTCCTACTTCATATCGAGTACCTATTATCAATGTCACTAATATTGCAAAAGCAGTCCAAATAAATATTTGTATGCTTTCACTAAATCGTAATGGAATAACTACACCAATTATTGGTAGACCGAATAATAACCAATATAAAGTCACTATCTTTTAAACCTCCGTCAATCAAATATAATGCAGTAGCGTTCCGTCTTCATTATCATCTATTGCGTTTACTCCGCTTGATAAAGTTTCAGATATTTTTTAGTTATTTTGTCGATTGAATAGAATTCAATTATTCTGCGACGTGTATCTTTGCCTCTAGTGAGTCTCTGCTCATCTGGATAGAGCAAAATTTTTACGACTTCCATCGAGATTTGGTCAGTAGAATACGGTGGGACTGTTACCCCAGTTTCACCTATAATATTTTTCGCGTCACCAACATCAGTAGCTACGCACAACACTCCCGAAGCCATTGCCTCCCCAATAACATTTGAGAATCCTTCACCCCATCCTGAAGTAGATACCAAAACATCCATGGCGGTTAAAATCCTTGCAATATCTTTTCGTTCGCCCAATAGCTTAACTTTTTCTACTAGATTGGAATTATTCATATAACCCGCCAATACTCTATTAGAGGGCAATATATCCCTTCCCACGAAAACAAAAGTTACATCATCTATTTCTTCTAATATTTTTCTTGCTGCCAGAAATAATGTATTGTGATCCTTTTTTGGATGAAACCTTCCAATATGGCCTACGATATATGTGGTTTTAATATTTAACTCTTTTCTTACAGACAATTTTGATTGCTCGTTTGGTTTAAATTTCCCAGTTTCAAATCCGTTGAAAATGATCATCCGTTGATGAGCGCTAAACCCATATTTCTCATGCTGCTGTGCACTTAATATTGAATTGTAAAGAATATGGGTCGGTATGTTAGAAAAGATCTTACAAATCCGAATTGTGAGACGGGTAAAAAACTTCTCTTTTGTTATATCATAAAGAGTTTGTCTGACATTCCAACACAACATTACTTTCTTTGGAAAAAAGAATGCGCTGATCATTGCGAATAGATTTCCATGGTACATCCATCCTTGGATTACGTCAGGCTGAAATCTTATCGTCTTAGATATCAAAAGTGGAAGGGAAAAAAATACATGCCAAAGTCCAGCCCCTATATTAAGTGTCTGTACTTCACATCCTAAGTCTTGTATTTTTTTTGCGATGGGGCCCAGTTTTCTTATGCTAAGAACCTGATGCTCGATATCATTATCTATGGAGTGAGCCAAAATTTTATAGAGCATCATCTCTGCTCCACCAGTATCAAGACCGCTAATTATATGAAGAACTTTACGCCTCATCACAAAACCCTATCTATAAAATTGAATAGTTACACCCAAGCAATACTTTGGAGAAATGTTAAATGGTTTATTAAGACTACCATTTAATTACAAAGCCTATCCAAACTTAGTTATAATTTCCCACTAATTAGATGACATCTTAAATGGATAACACTAATATTGCTTTATTTTTACCTTATCACTGTTCTTAATCTACTCAAAACCATCTAAATTACACCCATGAACCCTTAGAATATAAAGTTATTTGTGTATATCTTTCAGCTCGATTCGCGCACTAATGCCCTCCAATACCATACCCGCTAAATCTCGTAACGTATCTTTTTTTCTCGCATCCTTACGTGGTGGTGGGGCTGAAAGAGTAATGTTAACGATCATTAATGAATTAGCATTGAGAGGTATTAAAGTAACACTGATTTTATTACGTGCTGAAGGGCCCTACCTAAGCGAAATACACAAGTCGGTAACAGTTGTTAACATTGGAAGAAAACGGGCAATACTAGGTCTTCCCTTTATGATTTCCTTTCTTCGAAAGAATAAACCTGACGTTATTATTTCAGCTCTCCCTCACATAAATATGGTTACTTGCTGGGCTCAACGTATATCTCAGACAAAATCTAAAATAATCATTACTGAACACAATACCCTTTCTAGATCAGTCAAATACGCTGTAACTATTAGAGGTCGCTGGTTACCATTTTTTATGAAATTGTCTTACCCGTTAGCCAACACAATTGTGGCGGTATCAAATGGTGTTGCCGACGATTTGTCTAATATGCTTAAGCTGTCTCGTGCTGATATCAAGGTAATCTACAATCCCGTAGTTTCGGATTTTTTGATCAAGAACTCACAAAAACAAATTTATCATGCTTGGCTTGAATCAGAGAAAACTCCAGTGATTCTTGGTGTCGGAAGATTAACTGAAGCCAAAAACTTTGCCTCTCTCATCAAGGCGTTTTCAATATTGGTTGAAATTATCCCTGCTAAATTAATTATTCTTGGTGAAGGAAAACAAAGAGATCATTTGGAAAATATGATCAAACAGTTGAATTTAAATGATAAGGTTGACCTTCCGGGCTTCATTGAGAATCCCTATCCATATATGAAAAAATGTGAATTGTTCGTTCTATCTTCCATTTGGGAAGGTCTTCCCACCGTACTCATCGAGGCTCTGTCTCTTGGAACCAAAGTAGTAAGCACAGATTGCCATAGCGGACCCCGAGAAATTCTTGAGAATGGCAAATGGGGCACACTTGTTCCGATCAACAATGTCAATTCCCTAGCTCAGGCTATGTGTGAATCCATCCAGAAAAACCCAAATCCTATAGACTCAGAAGCATGGCAAAAATATACAGTTCGAAACGTAATATCACGCTACCACAAATTAATCTTCTAATTAGATGAAATCCCGAGAGGCGCTGGGATTTAACTTGGTAGTTCTCTATTTTTCGCTATTGTCTCAGCAAAAATAAAATCCTCCACCGTATCAATATCTATGGAATGTTGCCTTTCCATCTTATAAGCATATGCACCATTTTTTAAAAATAAACTAGAGTTCGATAACATACAACTAATTCTCAAAAGATAAATAGCTCCATTAAGTCTATATCTCGTAGGATAGTTCTGACTCCGTGTAGTCACTAACGGGCTAGAAAAAAACTCATCCATCGATAAATCAATTGGTAGGGTAGAAGTCCATTCTATCGGATGATCTATTTCGGTAACACTGATCACACTATCAGCATTTTTTTCTAACAAGAGCTTAATTGACTCATCTATGTGGTGCGCAGTGCGTAGTGGCGACGTTGGTTGTAACAACAATAAATAATCAAAACGCTCGCCCAGAGCATTAAGTTTAGTCAAAACATCAAGAATAACATCGAAAGTCTCCGCGCTGTCGGTTGCTAATTCCCCGCGTCGCAAAAAAGGCACATCAGCGCCCCATTTTTTTGAAACTTCAGAAATTTCTACATCCTCAGTACTTACAACCAATCGATCAACAAATTTAGATTCTAGACCTGCTTGTATTGTCCAGGAAATAAGAGGCTGTCCCAGAAACGATAAAATATTTTTTCTCGGCAATCGTTTGCTACCACCTCGCGCTGGTATTAAAGCAAGTAGAGTTTGGCTATTAATCATATTCGTCAGAATTTTTTCTTATGATATTTAATATTGAGTTGGTAGATACCACGCATTAGGTAGACTTCGCGAAATTTATTCTATTGTTATCAGAGGAAAAATTAATTTTTGAGTATTTTTGGTCAGTAGAAAGAGTCTTCACCTTTAATTTTTACTTCATTTTTCGCTCTCTCAAACTCATCTACATGACCTATATCCAACCAGTATTCATGAATCGGAAATACGACAACGTTATTATTATTTTCAACCTCACTAATCAATACATCAGTCATATCTATAGCTCCGATATTCCTTATCTTTTTTACTACGGATGGATTCAATACATAAATACCCGCATTAACAAAGAAATGATGCTGTGGTTTTTCCACAATATTAACCAACTTCGTTCCCTCGGTCTCAATTACACCATAGGGTACCTGTAATTCATAATCTCTCGCACAAATCGTGGCTACCCCTTTTTGATCTTCGTGATATCGGAGTAACTCATGAAAATTAACTCTCGTAAGCAAATCTGAATTCATCACCAAGATTGGTGATTCTGGTAAATTTTCTGGCAACAACCCAAGAGCTCCTGCGGTACCTAAAGGTTGCGCTTCATCAATATATTGAATTTCAACTCCCCACTTTGATCCATTTCCAAAATAAGTCTTTAACTTTTCCGCCTTATAATGAACACTAAAAAAAAATTGTTCGAATCCAGCTTCATTAAGCTGCTCAAGAATCATCTCCGCTATGGGTTTCGAACCAACTTTTAATAAAGGTTTAGGTGTATCAAAAGTGAAAGGCCTCAACCGTTTTCCATAACCTCCCGCCATCAAAACAACGGGGTTTTTGAGTGCTTTCGGTCGATCTATAAGTGGCTCGAGGATCTCAATTCCAACAATCTGATTATATTCGTTAACGATTGGTATCTGAAGTAAACCGTTTTCCCTCATTAATTCTCTAATTTTTTCTGGACTATCATGTCGCGATGCTACCACCGGATTTTCTGACATAATTGTTTTAACATTTTGATCTAAAGGTGCGAGATTTATCAATGCTCTACGTACATCACCATCGGTGATCGTTCCAAGCAATTTTTTATCTTCACCGACGATCAAAACGATCCCTATTTTTACCTCCTCTAAAACAGAAACTGCCTGCCTTATAGTGCTTGACGGTAAAATTTGAATTTTTTCAACATGATTCATTTTCTGTAAGTTAGTCTTCGACCATCAAATAACATCATCTTCGGAGTAGGATCTTGTACTAGTGCCATCTAGGCAATCCCAGTATTCCATTGGACTTTTTCCTGTTCCTGGTCTTTTGATCGTTAGGTTTGCTACAGTTAACTTTTCCCCAATTTTAATATTTGTCTTAGCTACTATGCTTTTTCTTACGATTGGCCGATTCACTATTTCCCTACTGCATGGTTTTTTCACGCCATCCCCCAGCATTTTTCCCACTTGTCTAATCCCCGTTACCATTCTTTTAAAATCCCATGGCTCTATAGAGGCCCGATGATCGGGACCGGCGAGTTCTCTGTCAAGCGTTATATGTTTTTCAATTATCACACACCCGAGAGTGGCTGCAGCTATTGCTGCAGTAATCCCATCCGTGTGATCTGATAGACCTACTGGTAAATCAAATTCGTTTCGCATAGTTTCAATTGCTCGAAGATTTACATCTTCATCTTGAGTTGGATAATCCGTCGTGCATTGAAGCAAAGTTACTCTATTTTTCAAATAATTTCTTGCAATATCTGATTCATAGGCTTCAAGAAAATTATCCCTAGAGGGCTCACGGTCATCAAAAGTCATGCCAAAAGCTAATACTCCAAGCGCCTCCCTTATCTCGTCCAAATCTGCCATACCCGTAGAAAGGATTAAATCACCACCAGTTTTTGCGTACTCTAGTAATAAAGGTCCATTAGTTATTTCTCCTGATGGAATCTTAAAAAGCGGTATCTTCAACACATTAGAAAGAAAGTCTAAACTCTCATGATCAAAAGCTGTAGACAAGAATTGGATGCCAAGATCACCACACAAAGAGGCCAACTTCTCATGCGAATGATAAGATAATTCTAATTTTTCTAACATCTTTAGCTGAGATAGTTCACCTGTTAAAGGTTTTTGGTATTCAGCCTTATCTGCGTATTTCGTAACTAAATTCTGAGCCCGAAACGTTTGAAACTTAACTGCGTCAGCCCCACTCGATTCAGCAGCTCGAACTAGCTCTTCCGCCAAATCCACCCTACCGTTGTGATTTACACCGGCTTCTGCGATCACGAACACAGGATAGTTTTCTATTTTTTCCATAAAAACTACTGTTTCAGAAACTCATTTAATATACTGAGGCCTACAACACCACTTTTCTCCGGATGAAATTGAAGTCCCGTCAAATTTTCATGGGAAACAGCAGCAGTAATCGAAACTCCCTCATAGATGCAATGTGCCAACAAATGCTGGTAATTACCTACCATCGCCATAAAAGAATGAACAAAATAACAACTCTCGCCTGTTTGGATATTATCAAGTATTGTGCCCCGCCAATTATGCCGCTCGCCAGGCATGATAACATTCCATCCAATATGTGGTATTTTTCTTACAATACTCCCATCTTCCGCGTCTGGAATTCGGACAATCTTGCCAGGTAGAAGGCCTAAACCTTTATGAAAGCCATGTTCTTCGCTGACATCAAAAAGAAGCTGCATTCCTACACATATTGCTAATAACTGTCGACCAGATTTAACAAAGTCCGGGATTATCTCATCTAATTCTCGAGATTGTAGTTCTCGCATTCCGTCTCCAAACGCCCCTACTCCTGGAAAAATCACTTTATCAGCTTTTAGAATATCTTCTTCTCTACAACTTACTTTTGCTTTATACCCAACTTTCTCCACACCCCGGAGGACGCTCCGTACATTACCCATTCCATAATCAATTATTACGATATTCATAAAGTATGGTGTTTTCCTACAAAATAACTTTGCGCACACTAATATTCTGGCCAAGACAATAATCACGAACCTCAGCCACTGTCAGATGTCCATAGTGGAGAGCGTGAGCCATTGCTATGCCATCTGCATTAGCATTCAAAGCTACCTCATTTATATCGACAAGCTTTCCCATTCCACCACTCGCAATAACTGGAATATTGACTACATCTGTCACTGCTTTTACTAAATCAACATCAAAACCCTTTCCGGTGCCCTCTCGATCAACTGATGTGAGAACAATTTCACCAGCACCTCTACTTTCTGCCTCCTTAGCCCAGTTCACTACATCTAAACCACTATGCTCTCTTCCGTTATCAAAATATGCCTCCCATCCTGAGTCAATCCATTTAGCTTCTATCGATAAGGCCATGCACTGACTTCCGAAACGCTTTGCTACTTCCGAAATTATTCCTGGATTCTTGATCGCTTCTGTGTTGATCGATACTTTATCTGCCCCACTATTCAATATTTTTGTCACATCTTCTATCGTCCTAATGCCCCCTCCAACAGTTATCGGGACAAAAATATCTTTGGTCGTCTCTTCGATTATCTCTACCAAACTATTTCTTTCATACAAACTGGCAACAATATCTTGGTAAATAACTTCATCAATTCCTTCTTCATAGTATCTTTTCGCAAAGACGTTTGGATCACCAATTTTTCTAAGTCCCTCTAATTGAATACCCTTAACTAGATTTGGCGCCTTTATATCAAGACGAGCAATTAATCGAAAATTTCGCATAATTCCTAGCCGAAATTCTTACCCAGTTTTTCTCGAAGCACCCAAGTTCCGTGATCGAGTTTCCAAAGATGTGGTGATCGGAATTTATCTGCCAATGACAAGAAATAATCACGATCGACAATGGGTTGGTCGAACCATTTGCTGGCTTCTGGATACTCCTCTTTTCTTATTGAAAGATAATCAAATAACTCAGTTTCAAACCTTAAAGGATATTCTCCATCGTACTTCTCAACAAGCAAAATACCCTCATCCCGAGTAATTTCACTGTTCCGTATCTCTTGAGCAGCATCATAAGTGGCTCGGCCTAAACCGAATTTAATATATGTAGTGAAATAATGAAGATCATCCATTTTGTCATCAATACTATTATATTTGCTGTAGGTACCAGGTGTACGTTCTGGAGATGCATGAAAATCACCATGATCCACAGCATAATAATAAGCACCCTGAGGATGCCAAAACAAATAGTAACCCAAGTAATGTACTTGTATAGTCTTTTCTTCGACAAGATCTTTTGGAATTGGCATATATAATGAAAGGTCCGAATTACTGATTCCAATTTCTTGCCGCCACTGATCAACCGAAATTCCACCAAGATATACCGTTGACTGAGGTTTAGATGCGAAATATGCACTTTCTCGTTTTGCTGAGCTTATATCTTCTATAGGATTTCCATACTCAGCTTCATTCTCTCCGTAAAAAACCAAAGGTATGTCTAACAATGCTGCGATTCTAGGAGCTATTGACTTTTGACCAAACATAAAAGGTTGAAATGGATGAAATAAATTTTCTACTGCCATTCTAGTGATTAAACGATGAATCTTAGTGTTGGGAGTAACGCGATAGTTATCTGAGCAAGACAACACCCACCGTTCAAAATTTTCCCATCCCCATTCGGTATATATGTGTGGCGCCCACGTTACAGTTAAAGGATTCATGCCAAATTTCTCTTTAAGAATATGGCTCGCATAAAAACTATCCTTACCACCTGATCCTGGAACAACACAATCGTAAGAACCATCATTTCGTTTATGTCTGTTACAAAGTTCCCATAACTCCGCTTCTCGCTCCTTCCAATCGATATTCTTACGTTTTTCTTCAGCTAGCCTACAAGCATCACAAATACCAAAAGAATCAAAATTAATCGTATTCTTAGAGCTATCCTCTGTGTGCTCGAATTCTATAGTGGAAGTCGGTCGTTGATTTGAAATTACACATTTTTTACAAAATTTTACTTCTTTCGGTAGTCCATATAGTACTGTTTTTGGTTCAACATCGGATCGGTATTCACTAGGGTCTATTTTTAAACGACTGTTTTTATGATGCTTCATACTTGTTCTCCGATTCCTCTAGACTTTTTGTGAAAATTGCGCATCCAAATCAAAAAAAGTCTTTTGCACATCGATATTTTGAACATGTAATTTTTTGAGTGTCTCAACTATTTTTTCTGAAGCTCCTCCTTCACCATACGGATTTGAAACAGACAATAATTTTTCCTGAAACGATTGGCTATAAATTTTATGCAAAGCATCAAGTATATTTTCACATATCGGCACGCAATCGATAACACTAGCCGCCTTAACTCTACCTTTTTGGCGATCGCCTATATTAATAGTTCCAATTCTAAAACTTGGCGCTTCAAGCAGCCCACTTGAAGAATTTCCAACCACAGCATCTACATGTTTTAATGCTGAAAGATATCCAATCTGGCCAAGAGAAGTATGAGCCACTGACCTTTTTTTATTATTCTCAACGAATTCATCAATCATGCGGTTGATGGCTCTACCATAAGTATCCGCATTTGTTTTGGTAAAAATAATATTCGCGTCAACGTATTGTTCTAACGCATCACACAAAGACTGAAATTGATGCGCAGGGTGCTCCTTCTCTAATGTTGATGGGTGAAATGTTACTAGAAGATTCTTTCTCGCTAATTCTATCCCGATTTTTTTTTCAAGCTCCTCTCTACTAAGTAGAGTAAGGCCAAAAATATTGTCTATTCCTAGACCACCAACGTTAAAGACAGTTTCTGGTTGTTCTCCTAGCTGAATTACTCTCTTTCGGTAATCTTCAGTAGCTGTGAAGTGAAAATGCGACATTTTAGTTATTGAATGACGGATTGCTTCATCAAATGCTCCCATAGTCACTTCGCCACCATGTATATGTGCGATAGGCAATTTTCTAATTAAGGCGGCGATTGCTGCGGCCAACAGCTCAAATCTATCACCCAAAAGAACAAGTATATCAGGCTTTAAATCTTCCAATGCATCTGCCATTCCACATATTCCGATACCAATAGATTTACTAACGCCGACAGGAGTGTCAGATGATAACAACATCTCTATCTTTCTATTAACCCAAAATCCATCATCCTCGATATCTTGATAAGTCATCCCAAACTCTGGAGATAAATGCATGCCTGTCGCTATAACTTGCAGATTAAGTTCATCACAATTATCAATATGCTTCATCAACATAAACAAAAGACCATACTCAGCTCTGGAGCCCGTAACAACACAAATATTTTTCTGTATCATGATGGAATTCCGCTTGGAATATTAACGATCCTCTCTTCTAACCACTCTGTCATAGATAACTCTGTTCTCGAACAACTCGAGTACATATTTAATGTATGCATAGGAGTCCATGCTGGTCGCGTCATCACACCCGAATTGTTTGTAAACTCTAGAAAACTATCTCGCTCTCTCAGATTTTTAGTTAACAAAGCATTAAACCAATAGTTTGCCCTAGATCCTTTTTTTTCTCTCACTAATTCATATTCATATTTATCAAACCAATCCAAATAACGATTCGACAGTACGCGTTTTTGGTTAACAAAATATTCAATGTATTCTAATTGAGCACAACCTAGCGCGGCATTTATATTAGGCAACCTATAATTAAAACCCAGTTCATCATGTATGAATAGCCAAGGATGCGGAATTTTTGCTGTAGTTGACCTATGCTTCACCATTTTTGCTAAGTGCTCATCATCTGTCACTATCATTCCGCCGCCGCCAGTAGTGACTATCTTATTTCCATTAAAACTAAAAACACCCATAGATCCGAATGTTCCAGTATGTTTTCCGTCAAGTAGACTACCCAAGGACTCAGCAGCATCTTCAATCATCACGATATTATTTTTTTTACAAAGCTTCAGTATGGCTGTAATATTTGAAGGATGACCAAAATTATGCACTGGCACGCAAGCAGAAATTCGTTTATTGCTCTCGATGTTCCAGCATTTACCATCATCTCGCACTTCCGTTTTTTGCTCTAGAAACTCTTCCAAAATATCTGGGCTTATCCCCAATGTGTCTCTTTCTACATCAATGAAAGCTGGTGCAGCTCCACAGTAACTGATCGCATTACAGGTGGCGACGAAAGTTAATGATTGAGTTAAAACTTCGTCGCCTGGACGCACACCACTAGTTAACAATGCTAAGTGAAGGGATGCGGTACCACTAACGGTCGCAATCGCATAACGAGATCCAGTATATTTTGCAAATTCATTTTCAAATTTTGTTACATACTCGCCAACCGACGAAACGAATGTGGAATTGATAGTGTCCATTACATATTCCCGTTCTTTACCACAAAATATCGGCGCGTGCAGGGAAATGAAACCCTCACTATTATAGATTTCTCGAACAAATTGAACAAAGTCAGAAAACACGTTATTTATATTTTTAAATTGCGCTTATGTTATTGGTATCAAAAACATTCTTTTTATACCATGCATACGTTCTAGCAATACCCTCATTTATACTAATATTCTCACTATGCCCAGTAATCAGCACTGTTTCACTCATATCTGGCGCCCTTCTAACCGGAGAGCCGGCTGTTTCTTCTCTGTAATTCGGAATCAAATTCCTACCTACTATTTTATGGCATTCATTTACAACTTCCTTGATTGAGAGCTCTGGATTTTCAATTCCTAGATTCAAAATTTTCCCATTAGAGGTATCGTTTTCCATCATTTTTCTCATCATTTTGACCGCATCATCAATGTAGCAAAAGCAACGTGTATGCTCTGGAGAATATATGTCGATTTGCTGCCCATCGAGAGAGAAATGTGCTTTTTTTAGCTGCTGAGGTATAACATGAGACATTCCCATGCGTGGACCATAAATATTATGTGGACGAAAAACCGTATATGGTAATCCTGCATGATGACACATAGCTTCACCGTAAATTTTTGATAGCATGTACGATGTTCGCGGCCTTTCTAAATCTGGCAACGCTAAAAACGTTGATTCTGGCGTTGGTATCTCAATGCCAACTTTCTCCAAAGTTCCAGCATAAACTTCACTTGTTGAGGAGAATAGTAAGCGCCGTAAATTTTTTTGAATCCGTCCCAATCTAATCACATTTGTCATTATTTCGACATTGTCAGTTAAGACTCTTATAGGATCTCTGGAAACATTTGAGACCCCTACAATTGCTGCGAGATGGAAAATTACAGAAAAGTCATCACCTATTTTCAACACACTTTCCCGATGCTTCAAATCACAGTTAATAAATGTAACTCTCTCATTCATTAATATATTACTTAAATCATGATCACTAACTCCTCGAGAATAATTATCAACCAATACTAAGGAATAACCACTATCAAGAAGATGATTGGCGAGATGCAACCCGATAAAACCCGCACCACCAGTTATCAAAATTCGTTCATTCACGACTTTTTACACCTCCTCTTCCAATGGAGTGCACTTGAAGACCCTTTCCTTCAAACATGCGAATCTGTTTTTCTGTAAACAAATCAACCGCATCTAGAATCACTTCTGTATGATTGATAATCCATTCAAAGACTTGACCTTGCTTATACGAAGTATGCGCTACAGCTACGATGACACCATCAACTGATTCATCAGGCAACTCAGAAGGTACTGCTCTTTCCATTTCATCCCAAAAGTCAACTAAAGGATCATTTAACAAAACAACTGCACCACGCATTTCTAATTCTCTAACCAGGGTTTCAGTTGGAGTATAACGACTATCACCGATATCTGACCTATAACTTACCCCAAAAATAAGTATTCTTTGCCCGGATAAACTCATATCAAATACTTGATCTAATCTATCGACGACATGGTGCGGCATTTGTTGATTGATTTTCTGGGTTAATTCGACAAACGGAAACGATAAGCCTGACAGTTTAAAAATTTGACTCGCTGCTGCTGGTGCGAATAATGGATCTTTCGTCAAACAATAACCCCCCACACCTACCCCTGGATATCGAATATTTGAATGGGTTGGTCGGATTGAAATTGCCCTTATAATCTCAAAAAGATCTATTCCAATAGCTTCCGCAAATTTGGTCCACTCATCAATAAAAGCTATGTTTGTAGCACGATAAGAATTTTCCATTATTTTTGCGGTTTCAGATGATGCTAATGAACTAAGTTCGGTTAATGGAAACTTCTTTGTATTAATTATTGTTTCAAGAAATTGTCTACACGAATTGGCTGCCTCCTCTGTATGACCAGCAAAAACACGCCAGAAATTAATTATGGAGTCGAGATATTTTTCTCCAGGCATCACTCGTTCATAGGAATGAGAAACTAGTATTGAATCTTCTGGTAAATTTCTTTTTTTACATTCTTTACCGAGGACAGGTAAAATAATTTTTTCACATGTCCCTGGCGCGACTGTCGTCTCAACTATAACTAATGTACCTGGCCTTACAAATCGACCAACCGTTTTAGCAGCCTCCTCTAAAACACTAAAATCTATTGTTTGTGAATCAATCCCGATAGGTATATCTAACGCTACATCTATAATCACTACTTCGGCTTTTTCATATACCGATTGATCCGTTGTAGCAGAAAGGTTTCCCTCAACTACTGAATTGCGTGTTGCCTGAACTAAACTTTGATCAATGGTTGGTAATGGAAAGTCTCCATCATTAATTCTATCTACTCGACGCATACCCTCTTCGGTCGGTAATTCCACTCCTATGACATCATATCGACAATCACCACTATTGTCTCTCGATAACGATACCGCAACCGCCATAGCTGCACCGACAAAACCTAACCCCTGTATGCAAACAGTTTGACGCTGTCTTTTCATTTTTTCAGTTTTATTTTTGTGTGGTGCAATTGTTCTCAAAACCATGAGGAACAGCGCTATAATTCGACATATTTTTATCGTCCGCCGTTTCTATCAAGCAGAGGTGTTTCATTTAGTTTCCCCGGTATATCAACAATTGTAACCTCTAATCCTATTGTTTTGGCTTCCATACCCACGGAACTATAAGTCACAAAAACTCGAGAAACGTCTCGCAATAGTACATCTATCGGTTCAGTTGAAACATTTAAATTCGTAATATCTTTGAAGTAGGAAACATAAGTATTGTTAGCTCTCGGATGCGGTCTAAAATAACATGTAATTTTTGGATTATCATTTATAAATTGTTCCATACTAGCCAAAAGTAGATATCCATCATGCAACCCTGGAACTATTAGCACATTCCTGGCGGTTGGGTTTATCTCAACATTTGCTAGATAATCCAGTCGATAAATATCCTTCATCACCTGTACATTCGAATAGCCAGAGTATTTATATATTTCTAGTGAAGAGAGATCTTCAGCCATAACTTTATCAGGCACTGGGACATGTTTTAAGAATGCAGATTTCTGAGAAATTTCTCCTGGAGCTAGAAAATACAACATTTTAATCCAAGAAGCAGGACCGTGTTGAAATCCAATTCGAGTTGGTGGATTTTCTACAGTGCCGGCAACATAGGAAAGCAATCTTCCAAAAGGATACTCAAAAAGATAGTATACGAACTCATCAACACGCTCGTTATTGAAAAATCTACGAAGTTGTTTTTCGATCATCATGAGTCTAGGTAATCGACTAAAAGAAACAGTTAGCTCTTTCTTTATATATCTTGATATATCTATATCCAGGAACATCTCTTTTTTACTTTTCTTAAAAAACAAGTACGTTTGGCATTTAATAATCCAAAAGATACCAGTCAACACATCTAAGGGATAAATAGATTGATCTAAAAGAACAAATCTATCAGACAGCAGATTATTTTTTAATCGCATGTACTCTCTTAAACTCACATTCTGATGAAATCCATCCATCAATATACTTACCAGATACTTGTCTTCCTTTCTAATAAATCCTCGATATTTGATATCCTCTGCATCGGAATTTTCCGGCTTTAGGTGTTGCGGGTATGGTGAAAACAAATAACGTCTTCCAGATTTCCGACTAGAATTATACCGATTCCTTCGAAAACTATTTAGCAACCCAATAGAAAATATTTTTGTGAGAAAAATTAAGTCGGAACCAAGAATCCGAATAAGTTTATTTTTAGGTACATCTTGATTGATTAGAGTCGCTTTAATTTCGGGAAACATTGAAGAAAAAGATAGAAAAAAAGACTCATCTACACCAACAAGTATTGCATTAGTTACTTTCTTTTCTTTTATTTTTTCTTTTATTACTAAAAGATTACAAATCGAATTAAATGTGTCAAAAATTTCTGTTCTTTTGCAAGAGATATCTGTAAAAAAAAATAAGGACAAATCTTTTTTAATTAATTTTCCATTTAGAAAATGTTCATTGATTTTATAGATCCATTTTGAGTATTTATCTCTTATATCTCTTGCATAGGAATGCAACAAAATAGAATCATTTATAACTTCTACTCTCGAGAAATTACAAATCGGAGTATCAATATAATACACAAAATTGTTGAACTGACCTTTATCCCAGCTAAAGCTAGAAGTTCCTCTCATTATAACTAACTGCCCAGTCTTTACAGAATCATTCATATGTGATTTTCATATTTTTTTATCCAACAAAAAAATATTAAATATCAACGAATATTTTGTTTCTCATGCATCTGTTCAACAATTTCAAGTATCCCCTCACCTAAATCAACAAACTCATCAGGTATCAATTTCTTAGAACGTTTAGGGGTATATCGATATGGTGTAATTCCATAGTGCTCTTCCAAATTCTTTTCTCCGGAAAACACTACTTCTCCTTCGACACCGGTAATCTCGAAGATCATATCCATTAAATCCCTCGAAGTAAATGTTTGTTGCCCGGTCAAAGTAATAGCCTGATTTTTGTGTATCTCATCCAAAATATCCACGCTCAGTCTTGCTGCATCTTTGACATATATATATTCTCTTTTTTCTTTACCTGTGCCTCGGTAATACAACTTGCCCGTACTTAAAATTTCACTTATGTAGCTTCGTAGCCCATTCCAGTTTTGAGATCGAGGCCCATACAAAGATCCGAACCGAAGAATAGTGTAATCAAGGCCGTATTCTTCGTGACACGTTTCTATTAAAATTTCCGCTGCTTGTTTTGTAGCACGATAAAATGAACCATAAGGACTATATACGTACATTGTAGAAGCATAAACAAATCTCTCGATATTTTGAGTTGCAATTGCCTTAAGTATCTTCATGGTACCCAGAACATTAATATCTACTGCCTCGATTGGCTTCTGCCTAGATTCACCTATGTCTGCTATTCCGCCAAAATGATAAACATAGCTTACTCCGTTAAAAATGTCGTTTAAAAAAATATCATCTGAAAAATCACCAACTACCATAGTTTGGTTCTCAGTCTTCCAAGACGATTCTTCTTTGTCAACAATAGTTACTTTAAAACCACGCTGAGTTAACTCATCAGCGATATGACTTCCAAGAAATCCAGACCCACCTATAACAACTGCTTTCTTCATTTTTTTACTCCAAAGACTTATTTTTTCTGGTTTTCGTACTCATAATTTGGTACTGGCCTTTTTGGTTTTTTTCCTAAAAGATAAAGCACCGTATCTTCAGTAGCTTCACGCTCCATTCGCGCTCGACAGTCGATAGACATTGATCCCATATGTGCTGTCAATAGACAATTCTTAAGCTCATTCAAATTACCTTGATATGGCTCTTGCTCAAAGACATCAACTGCAGCACCTCCAATTTTTTTGTTTTGCAACGCATTAAATAGTGCTGTTTCATCAACGATACCCCCTCGGGCAGTATTTACTAAAATGGCATCTCGCTTCATCATCCCAATTTCTTTTTCGCTAATCATACATCTAGTTTCCATAGTCAGTGGCACATGAACTGTAATGATGTCGGCTTCTCTGTAAATTTCTTCTTTATCTATTTTTTCTACTTTCTCAGACTCTTCGATAACAATCTCGGTATCGATATCATTTACTAGTATCCTATTTACATTGAAACCAGACAGTAGTTTTATGACCTGCTTACCAATTCGACCAGCTCCTATGATGCCGACAGTGCACTCTGATAATCGTCTCCCAAAAAAGCGATGCCATACTCCTTCATGCATTTGATCATTTGATATATGTATCTGTCGCAACATCGTGAGCATCATCGCTATGGTTAATTCTCCTACGGCTGGCGAAGGTGCATCCGGTGTATAGCATACCTGTATACCCTTATTTCTTGCAGCTATAAGATCTACATTATCTAACCCAATACCAACTCTTGCTATTAATTTCAAATTGGTTGAGTGATTTATGATCTCCTTATCTATAACTTCAGTTCCAGCTATTAACGCATCATAGGATGATATTTCGTTGAAGAGCTCGTCTCGGCTGAACTTTCTTCCTAGTGGATTAATTACATATTCCACTCCCGCTTCTCCGAGAATATTTAGTGGCGTTTGATCTCGATCGGCAAATGGTACAGTAGAAATCAATACTTTCATAGTAACGTACTGTCACTCCTGGATTGATTACTTAATACCATATCTCTTTTGCTAACCTATTCTCTTCCATACAAGACATTGGCCATTTTTTTATTTTTCCATAATTGACGGTCTAATTCTTTAAAACCACTATTAATAATCATCTCTTCAACTTGAGTGCCATCATTCTTTTCAGTAATTTCAATCATTATCGTTTTTAATTCGTGATTCTCCAAAACTTCTTTCATACCTTGAAGGATACCGAACTCAGCCCCATCTACGTCAATCTTCACATGATTAGGCATTGGCACATTATTTTCAGCACAAAAGTTGTCGACTGAAAGTACATATATGCCTTGTGTATGTTGGGGAGCATATCTGTTACCCTCACTCTCTGGTTGATCTATTGAGTGACATGCTGAACCCCGTACATTTGAAGATAAGAATAGGTGTGCTGTACGAGATGAATCGCTAAATGCAATCGGATAGGCTATGATTCGTGATCCCAACTTATTTAATTTAATATTCTCATTTAGCGACAAAAAATTAGACGCTTCTGGCTCGAATGCAAAAACTTGACCAGCACCTGATTGCATTTTCTTTCCCATTAAAAGGCTATACGTTCCAACATTTGCACCGATGTCAAAAACAATATCGTCTTCATGAATTACTTCCAAGATCCACTTTACAGTTATCGGTTCTCTGTTGTACCCCTGTTTAGCTCTAAGATGATATTCAAGGAAAGAATTCACAAAAAATAATATAGAATGACTACCTACGCTAGTCTTGACTCTTAAAGGAATACCCATCGAAAGTATTAATCGCGCACAAATACTAGTCAACTTTCTCCTATATGCCGAAGGATCAACATACTTGGGCAGTTTTAGACTCATTAAAGGTAGCTGCTTTCCTATGGAATAGAAATATATTCTTGCATTAGCTTGTCGTTCCTCATTAGACAATCTACTTTTTCTAAGTCGCTCTTGGTATCGACACTAAAAGACTGTTCATGGGTCAAAACCATCCGAACTTTCTTGCCACTTTCTATTACACGCAACATATCCACCGACTCGATCTTTTCAAGAGGGGTTTCAGCGGTATTATTAAACTCGAAAAGATAATCCCGTTTGAACGGAATAATACATATCTGCTTTAACATTAAAGGAGTAGCTGTACTCTTGCTTCTTGATGGAATTGGTTCTCTAGAAAAATAGATTGCATTATTGTCTAAGCCTGCCACAACTTTAACAATATTAGGATCTTCAAATTCTTCTTCCGATTCTATCCGCCCCATCAGATTGATAACGTCGATGGTTTTGTCATGAATCATAGGCGTTAATGCTTCAGTTATCATCGACGGCGTATCCATAGGCTCATCACCCTGTACCATCACGACTACATCGATTTTTTTTCCCGTATCCCTTTCAATTTTTAGCATCGCCTCGGCAGCACGATCACTAGCTCTTTCATGCTTAGTCGACGTCATTACTACTTTCCCGCCTATTGACTGCACATAATCATATATCTCATTATCACAAGTAGCTACATATGTATCATCCAAATCTTTACACAATCGAACACGAAAATAACAGTGTCCTATCATTGGTATGCCATGCAACAATGCCATAGGTTTGCCTGGAAATCTAGATGAATTCATGCGAGCGGGAATGATAGCTATACTCCTCATGAAAGTTGATCCTCCATCTGATCTGTAGCAAGACGACATGTTATATCCAACATTCTCATATCCACTCCATACGCGATAAATCTGTAACCTTCACTAATCCTTTGCTTCAATTCTCTAAGATCTGGCTCAACAATATGTATTCCGCTTGGGACTTGATAGTCTTTAGCAGCAATTTTTATTCGCTCTAATGCAACAGACATCTTTTCGTTAGCAAAGTCTCCTGGTATGCCCATTGATGCAGACAAATCGTATGGTCCGACAATGTATCCTGATATACCCTGAATAGAAAAAATCTCTTCAATATTATCAACGGCATCAATATGTTCAATTTGAACGATAACCATTACATTGCTTTTTTGCCAATCATAATAAGCTTCAAAGTCATTCCCATATTTTTGTGCTCGTGCCAAACCGACGCTTCTGTTTCCCAGTGGTGGATAATGAACTGCTGCTACCGCTCGAGTAACTTCTTCTGCAGTCTTGACCATTGGGACGATAATGCCATGAGCACCAGAGTCCATAACACGTTTGATCTGTTCAGGATTGTGCGAAGATAATCTTACAAAAGGTTTAACTCCACATAACTCTATTATTCTTATAATTTCTTCAGCGCGCTCAATACTAATAGCGCTATGTTCCAAATCAACGGTTAACCAATCGAACCCTGCCGCTGCCATAATTTCAGCTACAGCTGGATGACCAATAGTAATCCAAGAGCCTAGACTTGGCATATCACTCATATCTAATACGCTCCTATATAATCAGGGGGTTTTGAAGTATTGTTGCTATTTTACGCATTATTTTTTATTTTCAAAATCTTCGCCAAATCGAGCTTTATGCTTTCATGAGTTTTTTGACCTTCTTCCATACTCATATAATAGTTCCTTGCTTTTTTTGTCAAGGATTCATAAGTTGGGCTGGGCATATCTATTAATTTATTGATCATATCCCCTATCAAGTGCTCTTTATTTGCTGACAACAAAACCTCAGATGGCAAACTTTCAATCAATTCTTGAACTCCAAACTCGTCAATAAACTGTTTCCCACCACCAAGGCCAATACAGCATAAAACCTTCTTACCATAGCCGAAGACTTCAAAACCTAAAGTCGAGAAAAAATGAACAACAATATCACCGACGTAAGTGGGTGAGTAACTTGCTAATTCATTAGTCCTGCTTGAAAAGAAATTTAATTGGCTCGATTGCGCAGCTTCAAAAAAATATTTTTTTTGAAGCTCCATATTATCGTCATGATCAAAAGTGTTACGCAGAACTACATCTAATTTTATTGAGCGTTCTTCAGCATAACGATGGACAGCCTGAAATGTCTTACGATGACCTTCATTCCATGCTTTATATAGGTCTAATTTAGGATTTAAACACAATCCTCTTTTCCACTGAGAAATAAATACAATTCTAAAGGCAGTTTCTTGGTCATTCTTTTTATTTTTATGCGTAGCGAGATAGATGCTATTTCTTAATGATCCAACAGGTCTAATATCATGACATTTAACTTGGCTAGCAGAAAAAAGCTTTTCCTGAGCTTGGCCAAAACTGAAATAGGTCGGAAAGGTCTTGATCTTCGCATTTCTATATCGTTCTCGCAGTGCTAATTGAACCACAGCGACAAAAATTGTCTTATTATTGAGTGCAATTGCTCGGATAATTTCACTACCATCGTTGTTTGAGATAACGATAGCAGGACTTATCCTTTCCACTAAAGCAATGAAGTACGCAGCTATCCATCTTCCTCTAACTCCCAAGTTTTCAAAGTTCCCAATAAAAAACCATTTCAATAATCCAGAGAATATAGCCGGGTGACAAAGATGTTTTCTTGAAATGTTAGATGCTAGGACTAATGTCTTTATATTTTGGGGCACGCATTTTTTTAACCATTCCGAACCACGTTCATCGAATATAACAACTTCTACCGCATCCTTAACTGTAGTTTGATTTCTTACGTTACTAGACATAACTTAAACAACTTAGATGGGCTTACTGCTAATTGCACTAATTGTATATTGATTAACAATTCCTGTTTTATGAAAATCGTAAGTACCTCCGACCGACTTGACTATAGCCAATCCTCCCGCAACGTCCCATAACATAATATTTTCCTCCCTATAAGCATCTACCCGACTACTTGCTACATATGCTAACGATATAGATGCAGAGCCTAACATCCTGACCTTTTTATATGAATTTGTAATTTTTAATAGTCTAGAAACTGACTCATCAGAAAATACAAAACCCGCAGGAAACCCACTTGCGATTATGCTATTTCCTAGAGCATCTTGATGAGATTTTTTGACTCGACAAATCGGTGTTTCGTTACACCAAGCCCCCACTCCTATGATTCCACTAAATATTTCATTCAGGCAAAAACTATTGACAATTCCAAATACTGGCTTATCTCCTTTCCATAGAGCGATGGAGACCGCACAAAAAGGAATCTGGCGCAAATAATTATAGGTTCCATCAAGTGGATCTACAATCCACCTAAGTTCACTATCAGCTTCTGAATTTATTTCGCCTTTCTCCTCAGAAAGAATAGAATAACCAGTATTTTTAAGGGCACTAAGAATTATTTCTTCTGACCGAAAATCCTCTTCAATTTTAATATCCCTATCCATCGTTTGCTCAATAAAATTACTTTTAGCATAAGATTCAAATAAGAAATCGCCAGCGTCTCTTGCGGCTTGTAAAGCAAGTTCGAAATCATAACTATGATCTCCTTTTTCTATAGGACAATTCTTTGACATCGATATTTTCAAATTGAATTCGTTTTACTATTGCTGTTTAAACAAACCATATTTTTCTATTGCCATCTATTTTTTCAGTTTTTTTTCGAATCACGTTAATTTTATTTTTTATTAAGAATTAGGCCTACATACTTTTCCAACACATTTTCTTGTGAATCAGAACCTTCTAAAAATTCCTCATAAAATAACTGATAACTTTTACTATCTGGAATCTTAGTTAGATTTTTTTTTATTTTCATTATATTCTCTGTAACAGCATCTAAACTCTCACAATTTATTGTTACGTCGCTATTGTCGAATATAGTGGCATTTGAATGGAGATATTTCGGATTAATAATTAATTTTTTTTGCATCACTGCCTCTAGGCCAATACTTGAAGCAAAATTCACGACGACATTAGCCCACTTAATCAAGTAAACAGAAGATTCATTCTTGCTAAAAACTACATTATCAGTTGAAAAAAATTCACTCTCTTCATCATCATAGAGATTAGCAATCTCTCGGGTTGATCCTTTTAGCCGTATGAATAAACCTGGTATCTCGCTTAACGCAACTATAAGTCTAAAGCACTCTTTTCGATTAACATTGTAATCCCATTGAGGTAAAAAGAATACGATCTTAAAAAAAGTATTATCCAATTGATTATTTACGATAGAATTTGATATCTCATCGTTAATCATGAACCACTCTCTACAGAATCTAGCACTCCCCAAAACTGAGAGTTTATCTTTTTTTATACCATACGCTTCACACAGTTTTCGAGTAGAGTCATGCTGTACGACATAGCTAGTAAATGCATTTCTTGAACTGAAATCTGGCCAACGCCCAGTCTTACTTTTTAGGTCAATTACTGTTTTACTAACGTCTAGATTCGTATATATATTGTAACCGTGTGGTACGCTGTAAACCCTCAATTTGTTAATAAATGCTGCTCTAAGAATATATTTCGCTTTTTCTCGGCCTGATTTCCCAGACCATTCAGTTACTACAACGTCGATACTATGTTTTCGTAAAAAATAATTACCAAGAGTACAGGATACTATAAGATCTAAAATTTTTAATAAGGAATTGAAAGAAAAAGATTCACGAATTCGTCTATGATAAAAATTGATAGTTTTCGATTGAATATTTATAGCACCGTTTTTTTTTATAAAATTGATTCTGTAGTCATTTTTAGGCTCACTGTCTACAAACATAAAATAACATACACTGCCTGATTGGCTACATTTCCATATTATCGGCGTAATGTGATCTATATCATTGTAAGATCTGAGTAAGAAAAGTACTTTTATTTTTTTTCTATTAACTTGAGTCATTTCAAAAATGATTTTACAGTTTATTTAGACTCACTAACGAAATTTTTCTTTGTGTATTAATAGACGTATGGTCATTAGGAAACTACTTTCGGCATTCATACTTAATATGTTCTCTAATTCGCGTCACAAATTTTTATTTGACTGCAACATATCTAACAAGATGCTATCGCTAGAATCAGTTGTAATGGAATATTTCATCATTTGAGTATTACTTTTTTGACTTTGATTTTTTAGTGTTTCGACAATTTCGTTTTTTACTTTTTCTGAATCTGAGATAGTTGAAATTTCGATGTAATGACATCTTTTTATAACATCATTTTTGTATAAGGCTGTAAGATTTCTTAAACCTAAATCAAAGTAAAGAATAGGACGATCAGTTGAAAATGCTAAAGTTGAAGCAGTAGAACAATAATCAAGAATAATGCCATCGTACTTAGACATACATTCTGTCAATGGTCTTGGTTCTGTCTTGCATTGATAGGCCCATTCGACTAAGGATTTTGGATGGGTTTTGACTGTTAAATCTGGGAAATTATCAAGAATAATCTTTTGCCACTTTCTATATTTTTCATCTTCTATATTACGAAACGGTCCATAGAGTTTGTTTGCAGAATACATGGTAGGTATATATAACAGTCGAGAACTACTCTTCGGGAAATAATCTATTGCGTCAGTTTGGGATGAAATTTTTTTTACCGTAGTTGACGTGCGGCGAAAAAATTTTTTGGGCTCAATTAAAGGCGAATTAAATTGTCCGAAAGTATGAGGATCTCCATAATCAACTAAAATAGTACAGAAACTGCAATCTGCGTACGAAAATGTTGGTTCGTCAAATACTGCATTCGCAACTTCACCATGGGTAAAACCCCAAACTTGCTTATTCTGTTGAAGATAGTTGAAAGCGAGTTTTCTGTTATGCAGTTGACATCGTGTTCCAAGAATTACCGAATTCTGCGCTATCTTTTTCTGATCAGACGTAGTATGGATCTGAACATAGCGCACCCAGTTACTAATTATCTCATCACAATTACTTATAGAATACTTCGCGCAAATTTCATAAATTACATCAGATAAATAACCGACCTGCTCTTCTCTCCTGACTAGATATGCCTCCGACCAACTATGACTAAAACCTAACACGGATAGCACTATCTTCTCTAGTCTATCTCTACCACTAGACATTGGTATTGCTTGGCCAATACCAAATGGTAGCAATGGCGCTTTCTTTACTAGGTTTGAAAAAAAACCACCATCTAAACGTGAATTTTGCCGTGGGAACTCAAATATTTCGAAAGGTTGTCTAGCATATGCCTGATTAACAAAAGGAAAAATAAAATCGCTTCCATAATCCTTACTCGCTTCGCGATGAATTAACACACCTGTGAAATGGATCATCAGATCATGAAAAAATAATCCAACTATAGTGCTTGCACAACCGTATTCCCGCCCACTAACAAAAAAATGACGCTTCAGATCCTGAAAGATTTCTAATGCTAATTGATCTGACTGCCTCATCGACAATCTTCTCTAATATCCATTTTAGCTAACCTATTAAGGTTGGATAGGCCAATCTTTTTTCAATAAATCGAATATCTCAACACCCAAATAACGACCATTTTTAAACTCTGATTCACGGAGACTGCCAACATAATTCATCCCTAATTTCTTTGCTAACCTAATCATCGCATCATTCGTAGCAAAGGTCTTACATCTTATCGAGTGAAGATTCAAGGCTGTAAACCCATGGGTAACAATTAATTTGCTTGCTCGATAACCTATTCCACGATTTCTGCCAGCAGAATCTCCGATCATAACCGCCAGTTCTGCAGATCGAGAAATCCAACATATATCCTGAAGAGATATATTGCCAACATGTTTTTTATTTTTCTTATTAATTATCGCAAGTACAATTGAGTCTGAAGCATCACCAATACTTTTTATGAAATGAATAGCATTAACTCGACTATAGGGTAATCTATGATGTCGGTTACCCATGGATGTCGCTTTATCATTTAACCATGTTGGATAGTCTCCTTCTGCATCTGAGACATCTAAAGGCCTAAGATTGATATCTTCGTCTTCTAAAAAAATCATTTCATCTCTCCAGTAACCTTCTCAAAACATCGCACTAAATCATTTATATCCTCTATATTATGAGGATACCTTACGTGCTCATTAATAATCATCTCTTTATAATGAAGTCTTTCTGTATTAGGGCATATACCTTTTTTGTAAACTTGCGAGGGATTGCTATTTTCAGGTGCTGAAAAAGGGTAATTATGCTTAAACAATTTCCGGTTCTGATACACCGGTTGTAAATACAAAGGGGGACTGTAGCCTTGATAGAACAATGCGCCTTCCGCATTAATTGCCCGAACGAATAGATCCCTTGGCACGCCTGCTTTTTGTTCGTTAAATCGAATCGGATAAACATAATATGTTGATTGAGATCTAGTAGTCCCTTCAAGCGGCATAAGAAATGGATTGGATAAGAGGCTACTACTTAAAACCTGAACCATATGTAAACGTTTTGAATTAAGTGCATCAAGCTTTTTAAGCTGTACTCGCGCGATTGCTGCCTGTATCTCAGTCAGCCTATAATTAAACCCCGCGATATTGGTAATATTCTTATACTGTGCTGATCCAACTACGGCCTCACCATGATTTCTAATGAGAGCAAGCCTATATGCAAGTTCATCGTCATCAGTAATACAGACTCCCCCTTCACCAGATTGTATTGACTTGTTTACATTCAAACTAAAAACACCAATATCTCCAAATGTTCCAACGTATCTTTGGTCTAGTTGTGCCCCATGTGCCTGCGCACAGTCCTCAATAACTTTTAACTGATGTTTTTCTGCTAACTGCATGATAGCTCGCATATCTGCTGGAATCCCAAATTGATGAACAACAATAATAGCCTTGGTTTTCGGTGACAAAACTTTTTCGATACTTTGAGCGCTCATTGAGCCTGTTTTTAACTCCACATCGGCAAAAATCGGAATTGCGCCATAAATAAGCGGAGCTAATGCGCACGCTGTCATTGTATAGGGAGATACGACCACTTCATCACCGTATCCGATCTCTAGCGCTCCGACAGCGGCGTAAAGACATGAAGTAGCACTATTTAGTGATATAGAATGATCAACTCCATAATATTCAGACCATTCTTGCTCAAGCGCCCTTACTTCTGGACCACCATAAAAAGAAAAAGGTTTGTCGGGTTCGTGCGATCCTTCAAATAGAGATAAATTCCCTGAATCCATTACACGTATGACTGCATCCCGTTCTTCTTTACCAGTGGTAATATTTTCTTTCCACTTGGTTGTCCGAATAGGTGGGCCTCCATTGAGGGCTAACTCATTGCGCGTAAGATCAAGCATTTTTTTCTGTTAACCCCCAAATCACGTGCATGGTGCTCTCTACGTCTTGCAGTAGATGATTTGTCAAATCTATTTTATTGTCGTCACGCAAATACTTATCCATAACATTTACGGCCTCATCAATCGGGCAAATTACATTGCCTTCTATATCTATTTTTTCAGGCATTAAGATTTTCTCGCCTAGCGCATTGGATACTGATTTTTTCCAAACTAACTGTTCCTCGAAATTACTTATTCGGAGACTTCCATTGGAAAATTTAAAATCACAGTCAAAAACTTGATAGTATTCTTCCGAAAAGCCATGAAACCACACTGGCGCCCCACCATTGCATGTCTCAAATCTAGCGGAGTAAGTTGGATCATTGGATTGAGGCCCAGACCATGATTCAAAAATTTTTCCATTTATTAACGGTTCATCAAATAAGAAATGTACTACATCGACACCATGAACTCCATTATGTATCCAGCCTCCATAATAGTAGATATCAGATCGAACTAAGAAGCCAAATCGGCCGCTTCTATAATTTTCCTTAATCCATTTATACCAAGTATGATAACGGCGACTCATGTTCACGACTATGGAAACATTATTACTTTCTGACTGCTCGAGCATTTTTGATAATTCGGTTCGATTCTCACAGACTGGTTTTTCTAAGAAAATTAATTTTAAATGACTTCCACTACTAGAAAATATTGTCATTGTAATATCATAATGCGTGTTATCTGGAGTGCATATACATACTATATGAGGCTTCGTTTTTTTTATAATTTGATCAATCTCGACGCCATATTCATTTACGCCATATCTTTTCGAAAATTGGCGGGCGCGAGTCAATTCTTTGTCAATACATCCTACTATCTCGAATGATTGATGACTATGAAATGCCATTCCATGGCTATATGATACAGGTAAACTAAATTCTTCATACAGACCACCAATGGTTCCACATCCAACAATAACAACACGGTACTTAGCATTCATCACGAAACTCTTTCCATCTTCTGTGTTCTGATCGATTTATCGCTAACAAATCAGGATGTTCATTGAGATAAGTAATCATTTCTGCCAACGAAAAATGCTCTACCCCCAGATTAGAAAAATGATCAATAACTTCCGAAATAACCTTTAAATCATTAATAGTATCAACCTCAAGATACATATCTGGAAAAAAATAGTGGGTAGGCGCGCTAAGATTACATACATTGTACATAGCGTTTTTTGTTATATGAACCCCGACATGCTCTCTCATGGGGTCATCATTTCTCACGCGTCGATTCACATCGATCAATAATGATCCCCGATGTACTACAGCTTCTTGGCCGGGTGGATAAGTCGTTTTAAGAGAATTACAAACGCAATCGTAGTGGGGCTGCATTTTTAAATAGAAGCCAATTAATTCATCTATGATATGAGGATCAATTAACGGACAATCACCATATAACTCTACGTGAGTATCAATTTCATATTTTTCAATTAATCCAGCCACTCGCCCCAATACATCATGCTCACTTCCGCGAAAACATTTAATCTCATTCTGGTCACAATATTCTTCCAACAAATCATCTTCTGGACTAGTAGATGTTGCCACTACAATATCATCCAACAATCTTGACTTTTTTAATCTAGAGATCTGCCAACCAAGCAAGGGTTTGCCAGCTACCATCCTCAATGTTTTTCCAGGCAATCTGGTTGAATTCATTCTGGCCTGAATAGAGCCTACAATGCTCATAATTCTCAAACCTTATCTATCATTTAGCGAGCAACCAAATTCTTTTAGAATCTTTGACATGGAGCCTTCAAATCGATCCCCAACTAAGTTGTTATCAATAATTTTTTTACCGGCAATGATAGATTCCAGATCACCTCGACTGGAAATTAACTTAGTCACGCCCAGCTGGTTACCAATAAATGGCATTAATTGATTAGGCCGATAACTTACAACATCTCTTCTTGTCTTTGCTGCCTCAATCAAAAGCATCGATCCCATTCCTATAACAAACTCGGCGGTTTCCAATAACTTTTCTGTATTACAATCCTTTATAACAATCAATTCATTTTTTTCATTCGCGGCATGTATTTCATCATACTTGTCTTGTCTTTCTTCAGGATGGAGTTTAACGACTATCCTTGCTCCTTTTGGCGCTAAATCTAATATATCATTCAAAACTTTGTATTCATCAAATCCAGGATAATCAGCACTATCTGTCGGAAAAGCTGAAGCTAATTCTTCGGAAATATATACAATCGAACCTAGCCCCAAAAGATCGTCATATTTGTCAGATGTTTGAGAGTTAGTAATATCTCCAGCTGAGATCGCTTTTTCTTCCAATATTGGATTACCAACAATAATTGCTAATTCAACTGGTATGTCAGCAGCTTCTAATTGCTGACAAGCGTACTCATCATTTACAAATATTTTATCAGGCAACACTTTTTCGTTTTCCAAGAAAAAACGATCTTCCATGAAAGTCCAATGATCAACTATAGCTATCGTTGGTATTCCATTAACTTTCCCCCATTGTATTAGATCCTTATCTATCCCTTTACCCTTATGTGTCCCTGTCACAATCAGATCAGCTTTCTCATTCGTGAAATTACTCTCTCGAATACATCCAATACCATGTTTGTGAAAAATAGGCTCCGACAATTTTGATGCATAAATACGGTAAGGAATATCGACACTCTTTGCAATACGAGCAATGTATTCTGCTGGGCCAGCATCACTTGCACTAAAAATTAACCGGTGCGAAATTTCTGGGATCCTCTCAATTATTGAGTACTTTTCGAGCAAGATACATTCTTGATATATCACGTCGACAGGCGCATTGATAAGTTTAGCCAATCGTCCAACAGACACAGTTCCATCCATATAAAAAAGTAACTTCATTCTCACGTCTAGCACCTGATCGGGCTTCATCCCAGGATTAAGACTAGCACCATCCTCTGGATACAATCCAAATTTCGCTAGCATTACCTCGCCGTTGGGATACCTGTTCCTGAAAACAATATCTCCATCTAAACGATTTACCGCTTGTTGGTAGTAATACAGGCTCTCGCATATGTATCGTCCTTTTACGAAATTTAAATTATCAAGTGAAGTATGATAGTAATCATATTCATAGTATTTATCTTTTGTTATAGACGCGACATTGATTCGAAATCCAATAGACGAGTACTGACGCTCATCACTTCCATGGAAATCATAGGGATATGACAAAATTTCCTTATTATTCTCTTCAAAAATATCTTCGATCATTGAATTGATAGGATGACTAGAATCATATGATTTTTTATACCCGATAGGACCTGGCCCTCCCACAGTAGTAATAACAAAACCAGCGTCAATATCTTTCATCACCTCTTCATTTTCCGCGCAGTAAGTTATAGCACCAATAGTTTCTGGAACAAATATAACTCTCCATGTGTGATTAGGTGTTTCATTAGCTAGGATATTTCTTGCCAAGAATGCAGTAAGAACGGGGCCACTTAAATTATCATTAGCTAAAGATGGATGACAAATATATGTCGATATTAATATTTCTTGATCTGTTTTTCCTGGAATTATCAATTCACCAATTGTAAGAGAGCCAGCGCTATCGAAATCTGCATCTATGTAAACATGTAATTGTTTAGCTGCCCGCAGTGCATCATATTGTCTTTTGTTTACACAAAAACCCCAGTCTTTCTTATAGTAAGAAGTTCGATAGGGAATGGCTTCCGGAAGTTCTGGAAGATAATGCAGTTTTTCTTTAAGTTGATCAAAATCAATTTTTCTATTTATTGCCACACTATATCCCATCACATGCAAATTTGAATCGTTTATATCGACAAGGATATTTCCATTCTCATCTTTGATCCATGCTTCCCGAAGATTCCACTCGTCGGGTATAGTCCAGCCGTAAACTTCCTTGCCTGACTCAAACTCTAGAATATTAATCGGAATTAACTCTTGAAGAATACGAAGAGTCTCCCTGTTTCCGTTCCCAGTAATACTTCGAGCAAGCGGAAACAAACGAACTAAGTAATCGTCAATTTCATTTGCGATCGAGTAATCAATCATTCCAGCATCTCCCACTTCAATACTGCATCTTTTTCTATTTCCGAGATTGCTTTTTTTTCAACTACTGATTCTATGTACTTTGGACTAATTCCATTCCCTGGTCGCTTCCAAGTTAAATTCTCTCTCAGAATTTTTTCTCCTGCATCTATTTTGCACGAGGCAACGAGACTTCTGCGCGCATGTTTCCTTGACATTTCTTCGCCAGGAAGCGATATAACCTCATCCGTTCCAAGAACCAATTCAACATAATTAATATTCCTAAAAAACAACTCTAGATCATGTTTATCCATTGCATGATAATGATCGTTCCCTGGGAGGGTCTTGTCATGAGTAAAATGCTTTTCTAATATCACTGCGCCCAACAATGTTGCTAATTCTAAGCTCTTCATATTTTGTGGCATAGTGTGGTCAGAATAACCGATTAGTTTGTCAGGAAATTCCTTTTTCAGACCCCTAATCATTCCTAGGTTTGCGGAGGAATCATCAGTGGGATATTGCAATATACAATGCAACAAAGCGACTGAAACATTGTGCGATTCGATCCAACTAACGCCGTCATGGATTTCAGATAAATCAGCTGCTCCCGTAGAAAGGACGATAGGCTTACCGCGACTAGCAATAAATTCAATAAATGGCTTATTGGTAATATCGGATGATGAAATCTTAAAAACTTCCATCAAATCATCTAGAAATACGACAGCCTCTACATCAAACGGAGTACTTAGGAATTCAATAGATTCATCATCGCAGCGCTTTTTTAGTTGCTCAAATTCCTTCTTCCAAAATTTGTCGTATTTTCCAAATAATTCAAATTGACTACGGGTAGGTTCCTTAGTCACATCCCAATAAGCTGGCGACTCTCTTGATGCTAAAGTTTCGGCCTTATATGTTTGGAATTTAATCGCATCTGCTCCCGCCTCTGCAGCTTCTGCTATTAAACGATGTGCGATATCCATATTTCCCTCATGATTAACTCCTGCTTCTGCGATAACGTAAGGACGACATGGAGATCTATCTATTACATCTGACGGGCTCTCAAACAACCTTTTTAATTTCATAGATAAGGCTCTCAGTTATTGAATAAATTTTTCAAAATTTCCAAAAACTTACTTTTTTTAAATTTCATTTTACCGATTAAGTATTTCATCAACCATTTTGAGAATTTTCGTCTTATTTTCGTCAAAATTATAAGGCTGCATCTTTTCATAAAGTTCTTTTCGATAACTATTTTTAGTTACTAATTTCTCTAATTCTGATTGGACAACTTTTTGCGAACCTTGTCCATCATATATACCAACATTTATAAATCCATTATTTTTGGTTGAAAATAAATGGGTATTTTCTCGCTCGTGCTGCGAAACAACGATGGCGGGTATATTCATATGTGCTAACTCATAGACAGTTCGACCATTAGATGTTATCCCGAGTTGCACTTTCTCCATTAGACTAGAAATTACTCCAGTATCGTGCGTTAATGAAACATTTTTCATACACTCAACATCTAAATGAAGTTGATCATAATCTTTATACCCGGGGCCAGTCACAACATAGATGAAAATATTATTGTTGGCACAAAAATCGTAAACTGTTTCGAGAATTTTGCGAGTAAGATTGATCTGATCTGTCCCGCCAAAAGTCAATAATAATCCTGTAACTGTATCTTTGTAAGAGACTGGTGTAGCATCATTAAATTCATCTCTAACAAAAAAATAGTCATGCCCCCAAACAATTTTATCTCCAGCAATCTGGGAAAAATCATAGAGTTCATTTATAGTGAGATCACTTTCAGCCGCCCCACTTCCAAGATCTTCAAAATTTATAACCCTGATAGCATGTTTTTTTAACTCTCTAATTTCATATGCACTAGTTGAAAGCATATCGTTTATAACTAGATCAGGTTTTAATTGTATAACTTTCTCCAAAATCTCATCACTATCATAGGACTCAAACCAATAATCATATCCAGCAAGCTTATCAACAGCATGTCTATCACTAGATTCACATACAAACAGAACTTCATGATCTGTGATTGCATGTGCAAGCGTAAGTGCACGATAAATATGGCCCATCCCTACTATCTCATTTCCAATAACGCGAAATACTATTCGCTTTCTTTTAAGAATTTTTTCTACTACCCACCAATCGTGATAAGACTCTATCTCAAAAAGTTCTTCATCGGTCTCCCATTGCATCACATCAAGTGAATAATCAGGTTCACGTAGTAGCATTTCAGTCTTGACAATAGAAAACGCTCCAGAAGGTTTAAAAATATGATTTTTTTTTGTTGGCTGAAATAAAGCAGTGAATGTAGGGTCTTGGTTATCATTCTCTACAATCGCGTTCATGCTAATTAAAGGGCGCAAGGCATTGCATTCCGATTCTTTAAGTATCGTATGTGCCTTGAAAATTGTCTCAAGAGGTAACAAAGGGGCATAAGGTGATAAAACTACCAAGAATTCATTTTCTAGTGCCATCTTTTTCAAAAAGTTAACTTCATTTTTCAACGCGAGAATTAAATTTGTCATTTTAGGATCATAGAAAACACTAGTTCCATTTCTAACTGCAATTAACTCAATTTCTTCGGAATCGGTTAGGACGTATACGTTTTGATCGCTTTTTACCACAGATTTAGCTTTGCCTATTGCTCTTTCAATCAAAGGCACACCGGCAAGTTTTTTCACTAAGTCATCTTGAAAGGCGACGGCTTTTTTCAATGCCTGAATGACGACACCGAGCTCCTGGCATTTAGTCATTCGGATAAAATCTGTTTCAGTACTTTTTTAGTTGAAGTTAACATTTGATCTAGCTCACTGTCTAACAAGCTATCGTGAAAAGGGAAAGAGATCATATTGTCAAAAAATTTGTCACTGTTTGGGCAGTCCGCCTCTCCCATCCCAATCTTCTTATAAAAGGGATAGCGGTTTAGAGGGCAGTACTGAACAACACACTGAATACCCTCATTGATAGCCATACTGCGAATAAAATCATTGCGATAAGTTCCAATCATCTGAGCTACGAGTAAATGATAATTGTGCCTTACTGAATCCACACGATGAAAAATTAGTTCGGGGAAATTATTTAATTCGTCAATGAAATTCATAGCCCTAGCGCGCTTTTTCTCATTAATAGCATCGATTCTATCCAGTAGTTTGGTCCCAACAGCACATTCAACTTCTCCCAAACAAAAATTGCTAGGCCAAATATAATTATTGCCTAACGAAGGTAGATCAACGTTGCCCATTGCTGGCAACCAATAATCACTTCGATCTGATTCGAAAGAGCAATGGCCGTTGTGACGGATCAATGGGATCAATTTAGCTATTTCGTCATCTTTAACAATTAACACGCCACCTTCACCTAAGGTGGTGACATTCTTATGAGAATGAAAAGAAAAAACAGAAAAATCACCAAAACTACCAGCCATATTTCCATTCAGTTTGGAACCTAAAGATTGAGCCGCATCTTCTATTAGTATCAAATCATTTTTTTTAGCCAAATATTGGATCTCCAACATATCAGCAACATATCCATAAAGATGAGGAACCACGATCACTCTAGTATTTGGCGTGATACATCTAGCAATCGTTTCAGCATTTGCGACGCGTGTTTTTAAATCGATATCTGCCCAAACTATTCGAGCTCCCTCTTTTACAAAAGGATAAGCGCTTGAAGTAAATGTATGAGAAGGTACTATCACCTCATCTCCCGATTTCAAAGCGCAGCATCTCGCTGCTAGCTCTAAACCAGAAGTCGCGTTCATGACAGCAAATGCATGATCTACACCACAATAATCTGCAATTTTTTCTTCAAACTTTTTTTGATATAGGCCCTGCGTCAATGGTGTAGCCGTTTGCATTACATTAACCGCTACATTAACTTCCTCTTCATTATAACTGTGACTACGACCACTAAAAGGAATCGAAAATTGCATAATCACATACGCTCAAAAATTAGTCTAGCTTGATTTCTATCAAGAATACTTCTGAAATCCCGGCCGAGAGCATTAGTTAATGGTTTTTCATGAATAATCATAGCTTCATATAACTTGTTGTGTGTTTCATCCGAAAGCGAGGCACCTATGCCGATTGGGATGTCTACATTCTGATATTCCGCCATTTTCCAAAATTCCCTGTGATACTTTGGATAGAAATCTTTCATGGCCCTCATGGTGACACAATTCGCAACTGTGTGGTGCATTTCAAACACTACACTTAGAGCAGCAGAAAACGGGTGGACAACCCCGACATAACTCATTGCGATTGCACATCCTCCAAGATATGATGCGACCATCATTTTCCTGCGAGATTCGTCACTCATCATATCATCAGCGAAAAAAACCTCTCTGCATAACCTAACAGCCTCCTTTGAAAATGAATCGCCGATAGCATTCCTATACATTCCACTTAATGCCTCTATACAATGTATATAAGCATCCATACCTGTATAAAAATATTGATTTCTCGGCACTGTGGCTGTTAATTCAGGATCTAAAATCAATTGATCATAAACCGTATGATCACTATTCATACCTAACTTTAGGCCATTTGATTTGTTTGTCATAACGCAAGTTCGCGTAGCTTCCGCACCTGTGCCGGATAAAGTTGGTATTCCAATCTTATAAATACCGGGAACCTTTACAAGATCCCATCCTTGGTATTGGGACGCTTGACCACCATTTGTCAATAGATTCGATACTGCTTTCGCAACATCTAGAGTTATTCCGCCACCTATACCAACTAATGCACAAGGATTATTCTTATTACTTTTCAAGAGGTCATCAACTAAATTATCTATGTAATCCGTCGTCGGCTCTGTATGGGTTGAAACAAATACGAGCTCATCGTTCGAACTTATGGGTAATTTTGATACAATTTTTGAATTATGAGTAAAATACTCATCAACATAATAAATAACATACTGATCTTCAGACGATTTTTTGTCTTCTAGAAGACCCTCAAGCTTATTAAGTGTCCCGTCGCCAAACACGTATTTAGATACATTGCGCGCATTACCAACGCCGGTTCTTAAAATTTCTGGAACTTTATTACTTGAATTCAAAATTTTCTTTTACCCACATCCAATCTTGGTCTTTTTAGAGATAATTTTTTACCAAATAGTCCTTCGTATAAATGTATATGGCTAACAACTTTTTATGTCCTGAATGCTATTTTAGATTGGTACTGCATAGATTTTATTATTCTAAATTATAATATATTCTGATCGAGCCTGATCGTTTGGTGTTAATTATTCACGACTTTTACTTATCATTAACGAATCTCATAAATCCATAGTCGATCGCTAGAATATAGTTTTATAAACCACTTTGAACCTTTGCCTTTTGCAGAAGCATACTCTGCTAAGTCATTGGGATAAAAATCAGAAACTAAAAGTATGTCCTCTGGCCAGTGACCCGACCTTCTACCATTTTCACTGGGGCTTCCATCTATTTTGTTTATTACTAACAAATCACCGGTTTGCTGAAATGCCCGCAAATTTTTTTTCGGGTTATTTTTGTGTGGCCGATTTAGAAACTCAGGTACACGTTCATATCGCCAGAGCTCTTTACCTCCAACTCCCTGGGTATGAGGTGTCGAATTAGACAGCACATATCGGGTAACACCATCCGCTAGAATTACACGTCTCCCACCGATTTTCTCTGTAGCTCGTATTAAATCGCTCCAAAGATTAGCACCATTTTTCGAGTGAACAGAGTATAAACTTGGCAATCTCGAATTGGAGTTATAGATATAGTGAAAGTCAAAGGGAAACAATGAACATAATACAATCAAAGTCATTAATGTGGCAAAAGAAAAAGCTCGTCTATTTTTAGCTTTATAGGCCTTTGAAAACGAATAAACGATGAGAAACGCAGCTACCAAAGAAAGTGGCATAAGATATGACATGCGCCATAGAACATCTGCGGTCATTATATGCAAAAACCAAATTACAAAAATAGGGTTGAAAAGCGTCAATAATGGCGAAGCCATCCCTATATTAATATAATCGAGTCCTGCAAACCAACGACGCCTTAAAAAATACCAGCTATATACCACTACACCAAAAACTGCTAATACATCCCAAAACCTTAGGCTAGGGTTCGTGATTGGAAGCTCTCTAGTAAAGGGAAGAAAATGAGAAGCATCTATAACAACAGTAGAGTCTGAATCTGGCATACCCAGATCCCATTTTAAAAACGTGTAGATTAGGATAAAAGGTACCATACCGATCATCATATACCCCAACATCGATATCCTTCGCCATAAAATGAGGGAAATATTATTCTTCTGAAAAGAACCTCGAATCAGTTTCCAAGTAGTAATTCCGAAAATAATTATCAAAGAATATAAGGCTTCTTGTTTGTGAACCAGAACCATAATGCAGAGTAATAGAACGATAAGGAACAATTTTGAAGTATTACTCTTCGGTCGTTCTAAATAGTCAATCAATAATATTATTGATAAATATATTAGTGGAAAATTGAATATTGAATGAAAATAAGCGTAGTATCTAACGTAAGAAAATGTGGCTACGCCAAATGAAAAGACTGTTAAAATACAGGTCAATACCGCGATTGCAACTTTAAGTTCGCTAGATATTCTCACGTTAGAAATAATTCGTAAAACAAACCAATAAGTAGAGATTAGGAATATTGCGCTAGTAACCATAGTAACTCCAGGAACTAACCAGAGAGGATTAGATTGGAAAAAATATGCGGCTACGGCATGTAAAAATGATACATAATTCCCATCGGCAAGTTCGCTGATACCTAGCCCACTTCCAGGCAAAAAACCTTTTTTCATTTCAATCAATTGCTTCCAGCTATCGCCTAGATGTATCCAAAAGTCTGATGGAATCTCGGTATAGGGTCCAACAATCAAGTGATAAACAGAGAAACCAATTACCCCGAGTGTTATGCCAAGAGAGCGAACAGAAACTCTCATATGGCTTTTCTTCTTAATTACAGGAATATTGCGGTTCCGACCAAATAACCATGAAATCAGAAGTGCTAACCCAATGAAGAGATGTAATAGGAAAAACCAAAAAGCTGGAGAACCACCTAAAATCCTAATGGGGATTTGACTAATTACCAACAAACTAAAGCTAATCCCATATCCTAATAAGAATCGATGGCGCTTAACCTTTGCAAGCAACAATACCAAATAACCTGGTAACAATAGATATCCAAAATACAGGAAAATAACAGCAATCATTGGTAAAACGCTTTGACTAATCATGTGCTGCCCCACTAAAAGTGACTGTGATCATAACGATCAAAAATGTACAATCAATGTTATTAGGATATGGTGAGATTCATCCATTACAACTCTATGTGACTTTATGACTTATTTTTAATTTCTTTACCAGATAATGTTGCTATTATAGGCGGTCTTAATTCCTCGTATACAGCCAAAATATACAACAATTAATCATTTATACGTCCCCACAGTGATGAAGAAACAAAAAAAAATTCAGCGAATTAAATCAAAAAAATTGACTCTCGCTGAAAAAGCTGATCGTCATGATCTATACCAACGATCTGTGCAGAATGTTGTAAGCGAAATCGATATGATTGACAAAACATTCAAAAGTTTAACAAATCGAAAAGCCTTTACTCTGCGCGAAGATTTTTGTGGTACTGCAAACACTAGCTGCGAATGGATCCGTAGGAGAGCGAAGAATACAGCATTTGGAGTAGACCTTGATGAGGCAGTACTTAATTGGGGAAATCTCCAAAATGTAAGTTGTTTGCCGAAAACCGCCAAGAAGCGGATAAAGCTTATAAATGAAGACGTCCTAAAGGCGAAAACACCACCCATGGATTTGGTAATAGCGATGAATTTCAGTTATCAAATATTTAAAACTAGATCAAGTCTAAAAGAATATTTTCATACTGCTTATTGCAATTTAGTTGACGACGGGGTTTTTTTTATGGATGCATTTGGTGGTTACGAAGCATTTCGTGAACTAGAGGAAGCTACCGAATACGATAACTTCACCTATGTTTGGGATCAACATTCTTATAATCCAATTAACGGAGATATTACCTGCTTTATCCATTTTAGGTTCCCAGATGGCTCGAAATTGAAAAGAGCGTTTGTCTACAACTGGCGACTGTGGACACTGTCTGAATTAAGGGAACTATTAGCAGAAGCTGGGTTTTCCCGAGTCACAGTTTATTGGGAAAGTACTGACGAAGAGACGGGAGAAGGTAACGATGTATATTTACCCTCCACGATAGGTGACGCTGATGCTGGTTGGATTTGCTACATTACCGCCCAAAAGTAATTCAAATTTGATCACCTAATAGGAATCACTGGCCCGCTATAGCAAGATTATCAATCAGAATTGAGCCACTGCGGATATTTTGTTTGGTGTCTATATCGGAACCAATAGCTAAGATAGATTGGAACATTTCCTTCAGATTACCTGCTATTGTGACTTCCTCTACTGGAAATTGTATTTCCCCATTTTCAATCCAAAAACCAGCGGCACCGCGAGAGTAATCACCTGTCACCGAGTTAATACCAAATCCAATTAGTTCAGTTACCATAAGGCCTCTATCCATGTCTTTAATGAGCTCATTCAAATCTCGATCTCCACCATTTATGGTTAGATTATGGATTCCACCAGCATTACCAGTAGTTTTTAATCCGAGTCTACGAGCAGAATACGAACTGAGAACATATCGTTCAAGGATGCCTCCTACAACAATATCGCTAGAGTTAGTTACAACACCTTCACCGTCATAAGCTCTACTACCAATAGCTCTTGGTAAAAATGGCTGCTCGCAAATACGAACAAAATCCGGAAAAACTTGTTTTCCCAGATGCTCCAATAGAAATGAAGTTCTACGATATAGGGATCCTCCACTTATAGCTGCGATAAAATGAGACAACAAACTAGTCGCGATCGGTGCTTCAAATAATACTGGAACCCGACATGTGGAAATTTTTCTAGAGTTTAGTCTACGAGCGGTTCTAGCACCTGCAGTTTTTCCAACCCCAACTGCGTTTTGCATGTCTCCAAAATTGCGAGCTACGCTGTACCAATAATCCCGTTGCATATTACCATTTTCTTCACCGACTACTGAACAGCTGATTCCATATCGAGTCTTCCTGTTTTCATCCATAAATCCATTGGAATTACCATATGCTTCAGTTCCCTCATGACTATCGATCGCGGATCCCTCAGAGTTCTGAATTCTTGAATCATAATCAAGAGCGGACTGCTCACATCTTTTTGCATCTTCAACCATCTCATCTATAGAGCGCTCTATGGGATGATATAAATCAAGATCTGGAAATTTGGTTGCAAGAAGGTCGGTATCTGCTAAACCATGGCATGGATCGTCTTCTGTAAATCTGGCTATGCTACAAGCCGATTGGACTGTTTGACGAATCGATTTGACAGAATAGTCTGATGTTGTCGCATTTCCAATTCGATCACCGAAATAGACTGTGACAGCCAGCCCCCTATCACGTGTGTGCTCAACAGTCTCAATCTCACCCTTACGAACAGCTACGGATAAACCCTGACTAACGCTGGCGACAGCTTCACTTTGTGACGCTCCACTTCCTTTAGCTGCTTGTAGCGCAATATCAACGACATCTGAAACTGATGTTGGCTCATTAATTTTTCCACTCAATTCGAAATTATTTTTCACAGTAATCTACTCATATAAAGCATGGCTACACTTCTACTCCACCTACAGTCAGGCCATCTATTCTAAGAGTTGGTTGCCCTACACCTACTGGTACGTTTTGGCCTTCCTTACCGCAAGTTCCTACACCAGAATCTAAACTAAGATCTGATCCTACCATCGCTACTCTAGTTAGGACGTCCGGGCCATTACCGATTAGAGTTGCCCCCTTTACAGGCACGGTTACTCGTCCATTTTCGATACGATACGCTTCACTAGCAGAAAACACGAATTTTCCAGATGTAATATCTACTTGCCCACCACCAAAATTAACTGCATACAAACCATTATCCACAGAGCTGATTATTTCCTCTGGATCTATTTTTCCAGCAAGCATATAAGTATTAGTCATTCTCGGCATAGGCAAATGCGCGTAAGATTCGCGACGCCCATTTCCCGTTGGCGAAACTCCCATTAAACGGGCATTTAATGTGTCTTGCATGTAACCTTTTAGTACTCCGTCCTCAATCAATACAGTTTTTTGAGTTGGTATTCCTTCGTCATCAATGTTTAGTGAGCCTCTTCGATTTGGGATCGTCCCATCATCCACTACCGTACACTGTTCACTAGCTACTTTATCTCCCAAACGACCCGAAAAAGCAGACGTCCCTTTTCTATTAAAATCTCCCTCAAGTCCATGCCCAATAGCCTCGTGGAGGAGTATTCCAGGCCATCCTGGCCCTAAGACAACAGTCATTGGACCAGCTGGTGGATCAACAGCTTCGAGATTTACTAATGCCTGCCGAACAGCATCCCGGGCAAAAATTAGACCTTGCTCTTTTTCTTCTAACCATTCATAGCCGAAGCGACCGCCACCACCTGCACTCCCCTGTTCACGACGACCGTTTTTCTCCACAATAACGTTGACATTTAGACGTATTAGCGGCCTAATATCAGCAGTAACATTCCCATCATTAGTAGTAATCAAAACAACCTCATGAGTAGCAGCCAAACTCGCCATCACTTGATTAACTCTGGGATCCTCGCGACGAGCCTCCTCTTCAATACGTTGTAATAGAGCAACCTTTGAAACATCGTCCAAACTAGTAATGGGATCAATTTCTTCAAACAACGATTTTTTGTATTTTTGATATGGTTCAAGTTTTCGAATCATATTTCCCTTACCGCTATGGGCAATTGATTTAGCTGCCTGCGCGGCCTTAATTAATGACGGAAAATGAATTTCATCTGAATAAGCGAAACCGGTTTTTTCACCACTAACCGCTCGAATACCCACACCTTGATCTATATTTAGACTACCTGACTTGACCGAACCATCCTCAAGAGACCAAGACTCACTCCGAATGCGCTGGAAATATATATCTCCGTAATCGACCTGCCGAGACATAAGCTCCTCAAAAAGTCTATCAATATGTTTAAACTCTAGATCGACCGGATCCAATAAAGTTGCTTTAGCTGAATCAACTGTTTTTTTCATATGCCATCCAAATAAGTGTATACACTTTGAGGATTCTAACAGCATTTATAATTTATTTATCTTAGGATTATGAATCAAGAGCAGTTAATAATGAAACATCACCACCAGTTGACGTCAAGTCGAGGCAGGCAGATCGTTCATGACAATAAGATACTGGAGAACTAATAGAGTCAACTACCACCTGTATAATTGGTCCAGGCCTTTTGGCTATAACTTTCTTTATTTTAGATAGTGTATCATTGTCGTTTCCAGCGTAAGAAACAGCGTTGATTTTTACTGTGGCGAGAACATCATAGTCAAGTTTTCCATACAAACCAGTGATAGGTACTTTTTCTGCCCTCAATGAATCCACTACCGTTGATAGTTCTCTTTTCCCAATAACTACTACACGATTACCCATAGCAAGCGCCTGTACAAATTGTAAAATAAGGCTATCAGTATCTGGGCCTAGGCAACAAACTAATCCTTTTGGAACTAGGCGATATTGATTTAATTCGCCAGTCACTCCTCCTAACCTAGTTGGATAGTGCCTAAAAATATCTTCTTTTTCAATTTTGGCCCAATGCACATCGGGCATAGACTTTTTAAGTATGGAAATTCGCTGGCTTTCCAATTGATCCCAATTACCAACATTTATCGCTTCTATTGCATTTTCAAACATCACTTTATCAATCGTTTTGCCTTCAACACCATACTCATCCTTAACAAATTTTTTTTCTTTATAGATTCTAGTAAATCGTTCGAGATACAGAGGCCCACCAGCTTTTGGTCCTGTACCAGACAGTCCCTCGCCCCCAAAAGGCTGTGACCCAACAGTAGCTCCTATCTGATCGCGATTAATATAAACGTTTCCAATTTTTGCAGATTCGATTACAAATTTCGCGCGCATATCTATCCTAGTATGCAGGCCTAAGGTTAATCCATAACCACTATCATTTATTGAATTAATTACATCGGTTAAATTTTTTCCTGAAAAAACGGTTACATGAAGAATTGGACCAAAAACTTCATGCTTTAGACTTTCGATACCATTAACTCGAAGTACGCTTGGGGATACAAAAAATCCGCTCGATGGGACACTAACTTCCTTAAGTATTTGATTTTTCTTTCTTGCTTGATCTAGATAATTTAAAACTTCTGATTTAGCTTCTTCGTCAATGAGAGGTCCTATATCAGTGGATACTAACCAAGGATCGCCAATACGCATCATATCCATCGCTCCAAATAACATCTTAAGACAGTCTTCTTCTATCTCTTCCTGAATATATAGAATTCGAAGCGCTGAACACCTTTGTCCTGCGCTTTGAAAAGCGCTTCTAATGATATCTCCAACAGCCTGCTCCATAAGGGCTGTCGAATCTACAATCATGGCATTAAGGCCGCCTGTCTCAGCAATCAAAACTGACTCTGATGTATGCTCTGCCAATTTACAACTAATTTTCTTCGCTACATCTAAAGAACCCGTAAAACATACTCCATTTATTCGATTATCAGCTACCAATTCGGCACCAATTGTGGATCCATGACCCAACGCTAATTGAACAACATCGTCTGGTAAGCCAGCTTCGCGGAAAAGACGTATAGCAAAACTTGCAATTAAAGGTGTTTGCTCTGCGGGTTTAGCGATAACTGTGTTTCCAGTAACCAACGCTGCCGCTATTTGTCCAGTAAAAATTGCGAGTGGAAAATTCCAAGGACTTATACAGAGAACTACCCCTAGAGGCTGCCTATCAGCATCAAGTTTTTTTGCCTGACTTGAATAATAGCGCAGAAAATCGACTGCCTCTCTGATTTCTGAGACACCATCGACTAAATTTTTTCCTGCCTCACGAGATAAAATCGACAATAACTCACCAATATTCTCTTCATACAAAGTGCTTATTTTATCTAAGTATTCTGCTCGCTCATCCAAACGGGTTTCTTTCCAAAAAGAAAATGCACTTAACCCTAAGGAAACATAATCTTTCGCGCTATCCTGACTTGCTTCCTGCACGGTACCTACCAATTGGTTAGGATACGCTGGATTAATGATATTTTTCTTTACCAGGGTTGATGTAATTTCCGTTGGAACCCATGAATATGGCTGTTTGAATGATGACCGCGCATTCTCCAAAAAAAATAAATCTCTTGGATTATCGAGATCCCAACCTTTGGAATTACATCTTTCAGGAAAAATAGAACTTGGCATAGGAATATTTGGATTACTCGAAAAACCCCGGCTCATAGAAACAGTTATAGGGTCACGAGCCAGGTCTTCATGAGAATATGATTCATCAAGAAGCTGGTTAACAAAAGAATTGCTTGCTCCATTCTCTAAGAGTCTTCGAACAAGGTAAGCCAACAGATCTTTGTGCTCTCCAATTGGAGCATAAATTCGACAAGGTACTTCCGATTGAGCCATAGTAAATTCATGAAGAATCTCACCCATACCATGAAGCCTCTGAAACTCAAAGGAATGAGTGTCTCTCGCCATATGGAGAATCGCAGCTACAGTATGCACGTTATGAGTAGCAAACTGAGGGTATATACGATCATTCATTCCTAACAACTTTTGCGCACAAGCTAGGTAACTCAAATCAGTATGTGATTTTCTAGAAAAGACTGGATAATTTTCAAGGCCGCAAACTTGAGCATATTTGATTTCTTGATCCCAGTATGCTCCTTTCACGAGACGAACCATAATTTTTCGCTTAAGAATAATTGACAGCCTATATAACCAATCCAATAATACAGGCGCTCGTTTATCATAAGCTTGCACGACTACACCAAAACCATCCCAGCCCGATATACTCGGATCCGAAAGTACATGCTCTACAACATCAAGTGAAAGATCTAATCGGCGCGCCTCTTCGGCGTCGATATTAAAACCAATTTGCGCTTCAGAAGCAGCTCTTGCTAAAGATAAAACTCTCTCGACCATCGCTGGTAACATCACATCCACTTGACTTCTTTCATATCGCGAATGCAGTGCCGAGAGTTTTACAGAAATTCCAGAATTCTTATGGATGTCTTGGTATTTGTTTGTTTTTCCGATTTCGCTAATTGCCAAACTGTAAGAATCAAAATACTTTTGTGCGTCCCGCTCATTGCGCGCAGCTTCGCCTAGCATATCGAAAGAATATGTATATCCTTTTTCAATCATCGCACGACCACGCTTTAATGCCTCAGGAATTTGGCGACCTAAAATAAAATCCCCACCTAAAATTTTCATTGCACCAGCAATTACCTCACGTACTAATGGTTCGCCTAATCGTTTGATTATCTGGGTGATAGTTCCCTTAAGTGAGCCAGGTTGAACTACAAACGCACGGCCGGTCAACATTAAACCCCAAGTGGACAAATTAACGAGAAATGAATTTGACTCACCAAGATGGTCATCCCAGTTATATGGCTCAATCTTATCTTTGATTAATTCATCGATGGTATAGTTATCTGGAACCCGAAGCATTGCTTCAGCAAGACACATCAGGGCAACACCTTCCTGAGTAGAAAGTCCATACTCAGCCAAAAATTTCTCTAAATTTCCTCGATGCCGTTTTGATCGGACAGTGCGAATCATCTGAACTGCATGATTCTCGATTGCCTGTCGTGCATCTTTATTTAGCGAAATTTGCTTAGCTAATGCCCTGGCTTGACTCCCCTCATCTATTGAAACAAAAGATCTTAATAGTTGACGAGTATCGTTTAATGAGCTATCCATTGTAATTCTGAACTATAGGACTTTTTTATGAAAATCGACGAATTGAAAAATAAGAATCATTAAAATCTAATCAGATATTTCCCCGTCAGATGAAGTCTTATATTCGTTCGTATTCTCTTTTTTTCGAGTGACTCGCGAGAAGTACAAACCTAATTCAAACAAAATCCACACAGGAATAGCTAACATAGTTTGAGAAAAAATATCTGGTGGTGTCAGTAACATGCCGACAGCAAAAGCACCAACTATTATGTAGGGTCGCTTTTTGGCAAGATTTTTCGTAGTTGTTACGCCTGCTTTAACCAGCAACACTGTCGCCACAGGTACTTCGAAAGCTAATCCAAACGCAAAAAATAATTTGAGAACAAAACTAAGGTACATGTTTATGTCAGTCATCACAGACACTCCATCCGGCGCACTTCCTGCAAAAAACGCGAAAATAATTGGAAAGACCGCAAAATAAGCAAAAAGAATACCAAGATAGAACAATAAGCTGCTAGAAACCAAGATTGGAACTGCCAAGCGTTTTTCATGGCTATAAAGCCCTGGTGCAATAAATGCCCACAACTGGTACAGCAAAAATGGCATTGCCCCAGCCACGGATACCGCAAACGCGAATTTGAATGGCACGAAAAACGGCCCATGAGGCTGAGTTGAAATCATATTATTGCCCTCAGGCAAGGCGGCCATCAATGGAGCAGCTAAAATCTGATATAACTGATTGGCAAATGGAGCAGCTACAATAAATAGTGCTAACACTGCGCCGAGACCCCAAAACAAACGATTTCTCAGCTCAAGGAGATGGGAAACAAAGGTAGTAGCCGAACTTTGAGGACGTTTCGCTGGCAACTATTGGCTCCTAAAAGCTTTAATTATTATTGTATTCAACTTTTTATTTCTGAACTATTATCAGTTTTAAGTTCAGATTCATTACCCTTTTCAGCGATTTTCGTCTGATCTTCTTCCGACGACACAACTACTTTCTTTGTAGCCGCTAATTCTTCATCGAGCGACTTCACTAAATTTTCGCTAGCACTCTTAATGTCGGAAAGCTCACTATCGTCTACTAACTTCTTACCAGCTGCCTTTATTGAACTACTTGCACTTTTTATCTCTTTTTGGACAGTCTTTAAATCAGCTAATTCGCTTTCTCTAACTTCTCGATCAATGTCTGCTTTAACGTCTGCTACTATTCGGCGCGCCCTACCGACCCAAAGTCCAGCTGTACGAGCGGCTCGAGGTAAACGGTCGGGCCCAATAACAATAAGTGCTATTACAGCAATTATCGCTAATTCCCAAAATCCAACGTCAAACACAACTGATCCTTGTTCCTAAAACTTAGGTATTATCTTTTTTTTCGGTCGAATCTTCAGTCATCGCACCTAAGTCTTCTCCATCTTTATCAGACTCTTCTGCCTGACTTTTAGACGTAACATCAGACGAAGGGTCTTCCTTAACAGATTTCTTAAATCCTTTGACTGCAGTTCCAAGATCACCACCCATATTTCGCAACTTCTTTGTCCCGAAAATCATAACAACAATAACCAGAATTATTAGTAGCTGCCAAATGCTAATTCCACCAAATCCCATAAGTAATGCCTCCAATATTTTTCATATCTAAAGCTAGTTTACAGACTTCTAGCTCATAAAACGAACCATATATATTGCTTAATTGATGAGTTTTTTGCTCTTTAATTCACCTTAATGATAACCGTTTCTTGAGAACTTCAGCTAATCCATCAAATTTTATCGAGAATCTTGGTTTCCGTAATTACGTCCAATTGTCGTTTAAAAACCAATTATCTGCCCATTTAAACGTAAAATGTCTTCTGCTACGGCTTGGCTGTCACGATTTATATATCTCCTCTGGAGATCGAATTATCGGATCCATAGCAATCCAACGATCATCTTCGAATCGACTAAAAAAGCAACTTTCTCGACCGGTATGGCATGCAATACCTCCCACCTGCTTTACAAGTAATAGAATTGCGTCATTGTCGCAGTCTAGTCTGATTTCTTCAACCTTCTGCACATAACCAGATTCTTCACCTTTCCTCCACAAACGCTTTCTTGATCTTGACCAATAAACAGCACGCCCTTCTATCACAGTCGCTTCTAAAGCATCCCGATTCATCCAGGCCATCATCATGACTCGGTGGGAATCTACATCTTGTGCGATAGCTGGTACCAAACCGTCAGCAGTCCAAAATACCTGTTCCAACCATTCTTTTTTTATCATCTATTAACCTCTATTCCACATGATTGCATATGATCTTTCGCCTCATCAATAGTAAATTCTCCAAAATGGAATATACTGGCGGCCAACACGGCATCAGCTCCACCAGTCAAAATGCCTTCTGCTAAATGCTCTAAACTACCTACTCCGCCCGACGCAATTACTGGTATTGTCACAGCATCAGATACTGCTCGAGTCAATGCAAGATCAAAACCGTCTCTTGTCCCGTCACGGTCCATGCTGGTAAGAAGAATCTCACCTGCTCCAAACTCGTCCATTTTCTTTGCCCAGTCCAAGACATCAATTCCTGTAGGAGTACGGCCACCATGAGTAAATACTTCCCATTTCTCATTCACTCTCTTGGCATCTATTGCAACTACAATACATTGTGATCCAAAATGGGTGGTCGCTTCTTTAACAAATTCTGGAGACGCAACAGCAGCAGTGTTAATAGAGATCTTATCTGCGCCAGCCCGTAACATTTTGTGCACATCCTTCATTGTTCTAATCCCCCCACCAACAGTCATTGGAATGAAAACCTTACTGGCTACCGAATTCACCACTCCAACCATAATATCGCGTTTATCAGAACTGGCCGTAATATCAAGAAACGCGATTTCATCTGCGTTCTGTTGATGATACCTTACCGCTACTTCTACAGGATCACCTGCATCCTGAAGATCGACAAACTTAACGCCTTTTACCACTCTTCCAGCGTCAATATCCATACAAGGAATAATTCGTTTCGAAAGAGCCATATTTCTATTTTTTTCCAACATCCGATAGCACTAACTTGTTAGCTTCTTCAAACCGCAAGGTGCCCTCATAGATTGCGCGACCAGTAATAGCGCCAGAAATTAACGATTCACCAACACTAAGGAGATTTCTAATATCCTCCAAATCTCGTATACCACCAGATGCGATGATTGGTGTAGAGACGGCGGTAGCTAACTTTGCTGTGGCTTCAATATTTGTGCCGGATAACATCCCATCTCTTGCTATATCCGTATAAATAATTGCTACGACACCACTATCCTCGAACTCTTTTGCAAAATCAACTACATCATTTTTTGAGAAAGTAGACCATCCATCAATAGCAATTTTTCCATTTTTAGCATCTAGGCCAATCATTATATGTCCCTTGTACTTGTGACAAAGGTTCTTTACAAACTGGGGTTCATTAACAGCTCTTGTGCCTACAATTACAAACTCTACTCCAATATCTAGATATGACTCAATGGTTTGTTCGTCTCGAACACCACCGCCTACTTGTATTGATACATCTGGGAACTCTTTAGCAATATCAGTTATAGTGTTCTTATTTACAGGTTTACCATTGACTGCTCCATCTAAATCCACAATATGAAGTCGTTTTGCACCCTGGTCAATCCATTTTTTTGCTATCGCCAATGGATCATTACTGAACACTGTTTCTTTCGAAAAATCGCCTTGCCGTAATCGAACACAACGACCAGACTTAATATCAATAGCCGGTATTAAAATCATCCCTGGAGAAATCCTTAAACAGTTCTATGAGATTTTTCCGCGCTTTATCAACTACCATCCCAGGATACAAAATTTCGGAGAAAATTTAGACCTTGCGCGTGACTTTTCTCTGGGTGGAATTGTACCGCAAATACATTTGATCTTGTGGCGGCTGAAACAAAAGACAATCCATAGTGTGTTGTACCTGAAACTTCGATAAGCTCATTGCTTTCTGCATAATAGCTATGCACGAAATAGAAACGTGCATTATTAGGAATATTTCTCCAAAGCGGATGAGGGGCTACCTGTTGCACATTATTCCATCCAATATGTGGAACTTTTAATTTTCTCTGAGAATCTCCATGTTCAATGGGAAACCTTTTCACTCGTCCCGAAAGCCAGCCAAATCCATCAACTCCCCCATCCTCTTCACTAAAACCATATAGCGCCTGAAGGCCTAAACAAATCCCAAGCACTGGCCGACTTTCCAAAACTGCCTCGACTATATCGAACAAAGCTAACTTTTCCAAACACTGAAACCAGCTACCGATTGCACCCTGGCCAGGTATCACTACGTGCTCACAATCAAGTATCACTTTCGGATTTTCTGTTATCAAAACCTGGTGGTCGGGCGCTACACACTCAAGAGCTTTTCCCACAGAATGAAGATTGCCAGCACCAAGATCTAGAACAGCAATTTTGGACACGTAAGTTTACCTAAAGAGATCCCTTTGTTGATGGCACGACATCACCGATTCTAGGATCTAAAGTTGCTGCAACACGCAAAGCTCTTCCGAAAGCTTTAAAGATTGTTTCAGCAATGTGGTGAGCATTCGAACCACGCAAGGTATCAATATGTAAAGTTACTCCAGCATGATTACAAAATCCTTGGAAAAACTCATGTATTAAATCAACATCAAAAGTTCCCACTCGCGCTCGTGGCCAAACAACATCGAACTCTAACGTTGGTCGCCCCGAAAAATCTAGAACAACTCGACTCAAAGCTTCATCCAAAGGCACATAAGAAGAACCGTATCTTTGTATTCCCCGCCGATCACCTAATGCTTTGGAGCAAGCCTGGCCTAAAGTAATGCCTACGTCTTCTACAGTGTGATGTGAATCGATATCAAGATCGCCATTAGCATTTATACTCAGGTCAATTAGTCCATGGCGAGCCACTTGATCTAGCATGTGCTCAAAAAAAGGAATGCCAATCTCAAGGGTGGCAAGTCCAGATCCATCAAAGTCTAAATCCACTGAAATGCTAGTTTCTTTAGTTTTTCTAATTATTTCGGCTTTTCGAATCATCATATATCCAAATTTAACGGTTTCACAATCACTAAAACAGAATTAAACATAGACATTATAAAAGAGTCTCCCAGACAACAGAAAACTATCATAGGTATTTATCTCCTAATTGGCGACTTTTTATTTTTTTATAGGGTGAAGAATAGCCAATTTCTTGGTCGCCAACATCCTTGTTCACATAAGACATCCCGCCAATAACTGTATGTCTACCCACCGATACATTATGGCTGATCGCACTCCCGATACCAACATATGAGCATTCACCAAGCTTGACATGACCTCCCAAATTCACTCCCGGCCCTATGCTTGCTCCATTACTAATCACGCAGTGATGATCAACCGAGCTGTTTGTATTTAGAACGCAATGTGCTCCTATCAATGAACCTGTATTGATTGTCACCCCACCCATAATCACTGATCCCTCTCCAATCTTCGCTGATTCAGAAATGTTTGCATGAGGATGGATAACAGTAACAAATTCAAAGTTTGGTAGCATATCCAGTATTCTATTTTTAAGATTAAATCGAACATAATTATCATAGATACCGATAATTCCATGATTAAATTGCATTTCTTGAGATAGAAATAATAGCTCGCTATCGTTTCCGATAACCGGCACCCCTCCCATGGTTGAAAGTGCCTCTTGCCCATTTTCCGTGATTACCCCTAATACGGTGTGCTTACCAGCAATATTGATCATGTCAACGATGACTTCTGCATGTCCACCAGCACCAAAAAGCACAATATTCATATCTTACTGAGGCTCAAACAGACTAGTCCTGTATTGCAAACTGTAAAGCTTGAATAAATTTCTCATTCTCATCGGAGGTCCCAACCGTAACTCGCAAGCAGTTAGCTAATGATTCATCAGTTCCGCTCATATTTCTGATCAATATTTTTTGTTGAATTAAATCAGCGAAAATAATATCAGCGTCATGTTCTAGCAATCTAAACAAAATAAAATTTGACGCACTAGGAAAAACTTTGACTGCTGAAATTTTTTCCAAACGCTTATACAAACACTGTTGCTCTTCTCGTATTGTCTCAGCGCAGTCTTGAAACCAAGAATCTTTTCGTATAGCAAATCTTGCGCTAATTTGTGTCAATGTATTGATATTATACGGTAATCTTATTTTATTTATTTCTTTTATCCATAAATCAGGCGCTACCAAAAAGCCCAAACGTAGACCTGCTAAACCAAATTTTGAAAATGTTCGAAGTACAGCCAAATTATTATTCTCATGTAATTCACTTACAAACGTTTTTCTAGAAAACGGGTAGTAAGCCTCATCTATAATTACAAGACCTCTAGTAATTTTAATTAAATCTTGTATCGCACTATAGTCGAAAAGATTTCCAGTTGGATTGTTCGGGTAAGCGATAAACACACAGCTGGGATTATGGGCATCAATGTTTTTAACCATCTGTTGCATATCTAGAGAGAAATCTTTCATTAAAGGAACACCAATGAATGAGAGTCCCAAGGCTTCTGCAATCATCTTATACATTCCGAATGTAGGGACGGGTGCCATTATAGGGCCACCAACAGTCATCATAATCATCTGAATTAACTCATCGGAACCATTGCCCAACAGAATTCCACTTGAATCTCTAAGCGCAGCCCATACTCTAATTGAATCACATAATCTGCTCCCGAGCGCATCTGGATAACGATTTATTTCTATATCACGAAGCTCTGAAAGCCAGTCATTTCGAACTGATTCCGGCCAAATATAAGGGCTCTCCATCGAATCAAGTTTCACATATCCGTCCGAAGCTGCAACCTCGTACGCTGTTCGTTTTCGAATTTCAGGACGAACACGTTGATAAATGATATCGTTAATATCCATATTTAAATTCGTTGGCCTAGATCTTACCCCGACAGCCAGCAGAAAGAGCATGAGCAAAGAGACCTTCACATTCTGCGAGAGCCGATGCAATGCCAGCCAATTCTTTAGCGCCATTTTTGGAGCAACAAATCACGCTAGTCTTTTTTTGGAAATCATATACCCCTAGTGGTGAACTAAAACGAGCGGTACCTGAAGTAGGAAGAACATGACTGGGTCCCGCACAATAATCTCCAAACACTTCGGCACTCCAATATCCAACAAAGATTGCGCCCGCGTGTTTTATTTTTTCTATTAAAACCTCTGGCTTATTGACCATTAACTGCAAATGCTCGGGTGATATCTTGTTAGCAAGAAGAACCGCTTCTTCAAGTGATTCAACCTTGATAAGGGCCCCATTCTCTGATAACGAAGAATGAATTATTGATTTTCTTTCCATTTTCGGAAGGAGCCTCTCAATCGTAGACTCCACATCTTTAATTAACTCATCATCGGTTGAAATTAAAATTGCTTGCGCTTGTGTGTCATGCTCAGCCTGGGAAAAAATGTCTAGGGCTAGCCATTCTGGATTCGCATCAGAGTCCGCTATGATAACTACTTCAGATGGCCCAGCTATCATGTCAATACCTACCTCTCCAAATAATTCTTTCTTTGCAGCTGCAACGTACTCATTACCTGGGCCGACTATCTTATCAACCTGTGGAATTAAACCCGTACCAAGTGCGAGAGCAGCGATTGCTTGTGCACCACCTATACGGAATACTCGATCAATATCCAACAAACAAGAAGCAGCCATCACACTATCGTTAACTTGATTACCAGGCGTAGGCACAACCATAATTATTTCGGAAACACCGGCTATTTGTGCTGGAATAGCTGACATTAAAACTGAGGATGGGTAAGCTGCTCGACCACCTGGAACATATATTCCTATCCGATCCAACGGATTCAATAGTTGACCCAATCTATTTCCATGGTTATCGTCATATTCCCAACTAAATCCCTTCTGTCGCTCATGAAATGTTCTAATTCTTTCCGTGGCTTCTTCAAGAGATTTTCGTAAATCTTGTGAAAGATTATCTAATGATTTTTTTCTTTCAGTAGAAGAAACTTCCAATGCACTAATATCAGAAACTTGCAAATTGTCTAGTCGACGAGTATGTTCAAGAACAGCTATATCACGTCGACTACGAACGTCTTCTATTATATTTTCCACAATCGATCGAACAGCTGTATTGCGAGAAATTTGACGTTGCAAAAGTGACTCCAACGCCACTCCAAAACCTTCCATTTTAGTATTTAATATTTGCAATTTATCGCTAACCTTAAGAACACAACCTGTGAAATTATTTGCAATCCTACATTGATTTAGACATCATTAGTTAACTAATCGCTACCTGGTCTGCCCCCGTCGAAGGAATTCGGCGAATAAGAGCTCCACATTGAGCAAGCTTTTCTTCGATACTTTCGTATCCGCGATCAATATGATAGATGCGATCTATGATTGTTTCACCTTCGGCTACTAGTCCTGCTAAAACCAGGCAGGCCGAGGCTCTAAGATCTGTGGCCATAACTTGAGCTCCGCTTAGTCTATGTACTCCGTTGACGCAGATAATATTGCCAAGAACATCAATATCAGCCCCCATTCGTTTAAGTTCTTGCACATGCATAAACCGATTGTCAAATACCGTTTCCGTAATAGTGGCCGAACCATGTGCGATAGAGTTTAGCAACACAAACTGTGCTTGCATATCGGTTGGAAACGCAGGAAACGGAGCTGTGTGTATATCAACTGCTTGTAGACGTTTGCTTGGTGTTTTTAATTCAATATCATTTTCAAACAAATCGATATTAGCACCTGCTGCTCTCAATTTATCTATCACTGAATCTAAGAGGTTAGAGTTTATACCGCGAAGTCGAATGCGTCCATGCGTAGTGGCTGCAGCTACAAGATAAGTTGCTGCTTCAATTCGATCTGGAATTACAGTATGACACCCACCACTTAATTTTTTTACTCCCTCGACTTTGATAATATTAGTTCCTGCTCCACTAATGCATGCTCCCATCGAAATTAAGCAATTAGCTAAATCAATAACCTCTGGTTCCCTCGCCGCATTCTCTAAAATACTAGTACCTTCAGCGAGAGTAGCAGCCATCATCAAATTTTCAGTGCCAGTTACGGTAGACGTGTCAAAAAATATTCGCGCACCTTTTAGTCGACCATCGGGTACATTGGCTCGTATATATCCACCCGTTAAATCAAACTCTGCGCCCATGCTTTCAAGACCTTTTATATGCAAGTTGACTGGCCTAGAACCAATTGCACAACCTCCGGGTAAAGAAACTTCTGCTTCACCAAAACGTGCTAACAAAGGGCCTAGCACTAAAATAGAAGCACGCATGGTCCGAACAAGTTCATATGGGGCGCGTAACACATTAAGCTGACTAGCATCCACTTCAATTGCAAGCTTCTCGTCTACCTGTATCGAGGCACCCAGGCACTGGAGTAATTTTAAGGTTGTTGTTATGTCACGCAGATGCGGAACATTCTTAATCTGCAAAGGTGTGGTTGCTAATAACGAAGCTATAAGGGTAGGAAGAGCGGCATTCTTAGCGCCAGAAACACGAATTTCTCCATCTAGAGACCGTCCACCACGAACTATAAGCTTATCCATATATTGCGCTACCCATCTCCTTTCTTAGCAGGCGATTAATCTCTATCACATAATACCTTCACTAACTACAATACCGTTTAAAAAAGGCGCCACTATTGGCGCCTTTTTATTTGTACTCAATATACATTTTATCCCACTAATCATTCAATGCTTCAATCTTTTCCTTAAGCTCGCCACTTTCATACATTTCCATCATAATATCACTGCCACCCACTAACTCTCCACCAATATATAACTGTGGGATAGTAGGCCAGTTTGAGTATACTTTTATTCCTTCTCTAAGTTCTTGATCCATTAATACATCAGCAGAACCGAATTTAGCGCCACACGCTTCAAGAATCTGTATTGCTCGTCCAGAAAATCCGCACTGCGGAAAATCTGGCGAGCCTTTCATAAAAAGCATAATCGGATTTTCTTCTATAACTTTACTTATTTTGTCTTGTATTCCCATAAAAAATCCTCCCCTATCATTTTTGCACTGTTGATTCGTCATCCAAATCTTCAAGAGTCATTGTACGCATCGAAAGCGCATGTATCTCCTCTTTCATTCTATCACCAAGGGCTTCATATACCATCTGATGCTGTTGTATTCTGGATTTTCCCGAAAACTCATCAGAAACTATAACGGCTTCAAAATGGCGACCATCACCTGATACTGTAACCTTCGACTCCGAAAAATGAGCTTCGATCAGACGCTTTATATCTTCTGGTGTTACCATACATTACCTTCCATATTTTCTAACTATTATGTGATTCTAAACCCTGACAGATTTTTAGGCTATTAGAAAAATACATGCCCTAAAAAAATAATAACGGCTCACTAATCATTACCGACCACCAAAAAACCTACTCCTGTAAAATTGAAAAATCGTGACAAACTTGATGACAAGTTTATGTATCTAATGACCCCACCTTTATTTTTTGCTAATCTACACCATTCGATCAAAAGAGAAAGGCCAGCAGTATCAACTAAGGTGGTGCCGGAAAGATCTACAGTCACTGTTTTCTCTGGCCAAATCTCTGGGCATTTTGAGATCAGTCTGGGCGCAGTCTCGAAAGTTAACTCACCTTCAAAATACCAATGGTCTTCGTTGAGTTTTCTTATTTCGCTCATCGGCTCATTTCAGTTTTAAGCTCCAATCGCCTAATCAATGCATCTAGGCCTTCACGCTCAATTAATTGAGAGTAACTCGACCTATAATTGGTCACAAGACTTATGCCATTTATTGTCACATCGAATATCTTCCATTGTGAATTGTTGTTTCGCAAAAATCGATAATTCACTGGGATTGCGGACAAACCTGGTAACTTGATATCCGTACGCACGACAATAGTTCGTTCATTACCTGTGATTTTTAAAGGTCTAAAGGTCATTTTTTCGCCTCCAGTATAATCAAGCAAGGCAGACGCATAAGTCCGAATCAACAAGTTCTTAAATTCATAGGCAAAGCGAGATCGCTGTTCCACGGATGCGTCACGCCAGTGTTTACCGAGAACGAGCTTTGCCACTCTTTCAACAGCAATGTGTTCAACGATTACTCGATCTACCAACTCGTATAATTGAGCGCGATCGCCTTCGAGCTCGGTTTTACGTTCAGTCAATTCGATTATCAACTGTTGCACAGCCCGAGTGATCAACTTATCAGGTGGTAAGTCGGCCAATGCAAAATAAGGCAGGAAAATTATTAAGAGTAAAGTACGTTTAAAGTAAATTATCATTAATCTTTTTCCTCCGCAGTACGAATCAAAATACGGCCAATCAAATTTTCCAGAACTATTGCGGACTGCGTTATTTCAATTTCATCCCCCTCTTCAAGATAATGATCTTCACCTCCTGGATCTAAACCAACATATTGTGCTCCGAGTAAACCAGCCGTAAGTATCGCAGCACTGGTATCTATGGGTAAGTTAGAATATCTCTGATCAATGCGTAGTGTTACCTTAGCACTATAATCATCCATATCCAGGCTGATTTCCGATATCTCACCGACAATTACCCCTGCAACCGTTACGGGCGCCCTGACGGCCAAGCCCCCTATATTGTCGAAATTTGCTATCACCTCATAATTTTGAGATTTAATGGGTGACCAATTACCAACTTGTATTGTTAACCAAACGATAGCTATGATTCCAGCTAAAAGAAAAAATCCTACCGCGGTTTCTATTCGTTTACGCTCCATAGTCATCGCGCCTCATTAAACATAATCGCAGTCATCCCATAATCAACGCCAAGAATAGCCACGCTAGAAAATACTACGGCCTTAGTAGCAGCCTTACTAACCCCCGATGTTTCTAAATTTACATGGTATCCTAAAAAAACTGATATCCAGGATATGACAAATCCAAAAACTAAACTTTTAATCATGCCACTCAATATGTCATCAGAAAAATCGATTCCTGTTTCAATTGATGCCCAAAACATACCGCTATTAACATTTAGTATGGAAACTCCTACTATATACCCCCCTAGCATGCCAAATACAGTAAACAATGCGGTCAAAATCGGCACAGAAATCATCGCTGCTAAAAATCTAGGTGCAATGACACGATCAACTGGATTCACTGCCATCATTTCCATTGCTGAAAGTTGTTGAGTAACTCTCATTAATCCAATTTCTGAAACCATTGAAGATCCCGAACGACCCGCAAACAATAAGGCCGTCAACACGGGGCTTAGTTCTCGACCTAGAAACAACGTGATGGCTAATCCTAGAGACGATTCTGCGCCAAAGGTTGTCAAACTATAATAACCCTGAAATCCGAGCATCATACCAACGAAAAGGCCCGCTACGGATATTACGGAAACTGACAATACGCCCAAAAAATAAACCTGATAAATCAGTAAGTCTATTCGTCTCCCTAATCTAAACACTGATTTAAGTGTATCCAAAAGAAAAATTCCAGCATGCCCTGTGGACTGTACATTAGACAACAATTTACCCCCCCAATTATCGAACCAAATCATCGATGAGTGCCAATGAGTTGCCCTTCATAATCGGGAGCAGGATAATGAAATGGAAGTGGTCCATCGGGCTCGGCATTAAGAAATTGACGAACTTCTGAATTGTTACTTTTAACTATGTCATATGGCGCTCCACTTGCTACCACTTGGCCTTTAGATAAGATGATTACCTGATCAGCAATTGCTAAGCCTTCGCTCACATCTTGGGTTATGACTACAGACGTTGATCCCGAAACTGTATTGGTATCTTTGATAAGTCGCGCGATTATGCCTTTGGATATAGGATCCAAACCAGTGAATGGCTCATCATAGAATGCTAAATCTGGATCTAGTGCTAAAGATCGGGCAAGAGCCACACGGCGGGCCATACCACCGGAAAGCATTTCCGGCATAAAATGAGCGGCACCCCTAAGACCAACCATCTGCAGTTTGATTAAAACAAGATTTCGAATTAATGCATCTGGCATTTTACTGTTTTCTCGTACCGGAAATGCTACATTCTCAAAAACGTTCAGATCGCTAAACAAGGCGTTATTTTGAAACATCATTCCCGTACGACGCCGAATAGCGTACAAATCTCTTCGCGACAGACCAGCCAGAGAGGTGCCCTCAAAAAGAACCGTTCCTTCAACTGGTTCTAATTGAGCCGTCATTAATCCTAATAGGGTCGATTTACCGCAACCACTTGGACCCATTATCACTGTTATTTTATCTCGTAATACCTGAAGATTAAGTTGCAAATAGACTATCTCATCTTTATACCGAAATTCGACATCCACTAAATTTAAAAGAATATCAGATTTGTCCATTTCTCTGATCCCTATGTTTTATTAATAAAAACTATCAATTTTGGTGAACTTAGATAATTACAAGGGATTTTAACCCTCTATAATCGATTCAGTCGCTTGATTTATTAGATAACCATCTTTGAGTAGGCATCATTCCAGTAGAATAGGTATTTTTTGAACAATAGCAGGCCTCGATAAATTGAATTTAACTAACTTTATTGATCATGGTAAAAAGGTCATTCAGCTTGAGTCTGAAGCTCTTGAACAACTAATTGAGCGAATCGGTCAACCCTTTAATAATGCCTGCCAACTCATTCTAGCCTGCGCCGGACGGGTAGTAATAGTTGGAATGGGGAAATCGGGCCATATAGGAGGTAAGATTGCTGCAACAATGGCCAGCACAGGAACACCAGCATTTTTTGTTCACCCAGGTGAAGCTAGCCATGGGGATCTTGGAATGATTACTCCAGGTGACCTGCTTATTGCTATTTCGAGCTCGGGTCAGACTCCAGAGGTACTCACTATCCTCCCGATCATTAAACGAATGGGTATTCCATTGGTAGCCTTAACTGGCTTCTGTAAATCTGAGCTCGGCACAGCAGCCGATGTTTGTCTAGACATTGGTGTCGAACGAGAAGCTTGTCCACACAATCTTGCTCCGACTACGAGTACAACAGCAACTTTAGCGATGGGAGACGCACTAGCTATTGCCATTTTGCAATCCAGGGGCTTTTCTAAAGAAGACTTTGCTCGTAGCCACCCAGGTGGTGTCCTCGGAAGACGCCTGTTGCTCTATGTCGAAGATGTAATGCATGCTAACCAAGAACTCCCAATAGTTAAGACTGGAACAATGGTTTCGGATACGCTCGAAGAGATATCTAACAAAGGGTTAGGCATGGCTGGTGTTGTGGATAGGAATGATAGACTAGTGGGAATTTATACCGATGGTGATTTACGCCGCACATTGAATCGAACCCATGATTTGTCAGATGTCTTAATCGATGATGTTATGACCCCAGCACCACAAACAGTGTCACTTCGAACATTAGCAGCCGAAGTCATAGATCTGATGCAAAATCAATCCATCAATGGTGTTTTTGTTGTTGATGAAAATGGCGTACCAGTAGGCGCGCTAAATGCTCTAGATTTAATCCGTGCTGGAATATTTTGATGCATGTTTTAAAAAATAACCTAATATTCATACTGTCTGGGCTTATTCTCTTAGCAGGAGTTGGGCTGTGGATACAATTAGCTTTCTACACTGTAGACGATACAAAATACACTGTAGACGAAAGTAACCAGGCTGATTACTTTATTGAGAATTTTGTCTCTAGAAGTCACCAAGAATCTGGTGAATCATATATTTTTCAAGGTGATTATCTTGAATTTTTGCCTCAACCTGACATCGTAAGGATAAAAAAACCATGTTTATTAATATATGAAGATAATAATTCAGCACAGGTAATGTATGGAGATGAAGGTGTTGTTTCGCAAAATGGATCAGTTGTAATCCTAAGCGGTAATGTAAAAGTTATCGAAAAACTAACAGAAAAGGCGATAAAAATTAATTTTTCTCCATTATTCTTATCAGAAATATGTTTTTCTTCAGAAAACCGAAATAGATTTATAACTAGTACTGACGAATTAACATTGCAACTAGAACCCAGATTAAAATACTAGACTTATAAAAACCGCAACTCACATAAATTCACTGCCACCAACAGCTTAGTATCAAGAAGAATTGAATGATTCGTTTACTAATAATTTTACTGTTAACAGGTGCTTATGGCGTACCGTCTATTGCCCTAGAAAGCGATAGAAAACAACCAGCTATAGTTGATGCGCAAAATATCGACATCGATGTTTCTGAAGGCGTTTGGAAATATAGTGGTGAAGTAACGATTCGACAAGGTTCACTATATATGAATGCAGATGAGATCCAGCTTTTTTTTCAAAACAACGTGCTTCAGAAAGCGCTTGCTTATGGAAGTCCAGCAATCTTTGAACAACAACCCGAAGGAAGTGATCATTTAATTAGAGGTGTAGCTGAAACTATCGAAATAGATGAAATTAAGAATATTGCTACTTTTTCTGGAAATGCAAAACTTCAACAACACCTAAACACAATAATAGGTGAAAGCATAATCTACTACATGAAAACCGAAAAAATATCAGTGCGAAGCAGTAATTCCTTGAGAAGTCAAACTAAACGATTATCTCAAATGAATATGGAATCTTCGGAAGATTATGAGAACAATAAGATTAATCGACCAAGATTGGTAATACAGCCATCGTCAAACGATATATCTTTACAATCTTCAGTGCCTTCAATCACGGGCGCCAAAAAAGATGGGGAATTAAATCAGAAAAAAACTATAACTAAATTAAGCGAACAGATAACTGGTCGTGATAAAGAGCTCTCATCATTTATTCCAAGTCGAGTTGTAAAATCAATCGTAAGAGTAAAAGCGAAGCCTCAAAACACCGCAACCGTTCTTGGTGACCTATCCAAAAATACGCCAGTCAAGATTTTAACCATTGAGGAGGGCTGGGCACGGATCAATATCCCAAGTGGCATTAGTGTATGGGTGGCTGAATCCTATACCCAAAACGTGGACAATAATCACGCAATTATTACTGGTAGTAGAGTTCGTGCACGTTGGTTGCCTTCTGTAGATTCCTACGTTGTTGGCTTTTTCGAGCCGCAAGAAAGAGTGCAAATAATCTCAATGATTAATGGTTGGGTTCAGGTCGTTTTGCCGCCATCTATACCAGCTTGGATACCAATTAATAGTCTTGAGATTTTGGAAGAAGCGACTACAGCATGGCAAGATGAGTGGGCTAGTTTTTCGGATATACCCAGAGAACGGTAAAATTGATTTTTAAAAACATACTTCTCCAGCAACCAATTAAGTGCCTAGATCAAACTAGGATTTACATTGTCTACTCTTGAAACAAAACAGCTTGTTAAAGGCTTTAGAAACCAAACTGTAGTTGATCACGTTGATCTAAAGGTTAGTAGTGGCGAGGTAGTGGGTCTTTTGGGTCCAAATGGAGCGGGAAAAACAACTTGCTTCTATATGATTTGCGGTTTGATACGTGTAGATGATGGGCACATTTATCTTGATCAAAGAGAAATCAGTAATCTAGCGATGCATCAACGTGCAAGACTGGGTGTTGGCTACCTACCCCAAGAACCCTCTATTTTTCGTCGGCTCACCGTAAAAGAGAATATTCTTGCAGTACTCGAAGCGTTACCGCATTTGAGCCAAGAGGAACGACAAGATAGAACGGAAAAAATGTTACATGATTTTGGGATAATCCATAAAAGCGGATCACTTGGCCTAACTTTATCAGGTGGAGAAAGACGTCGAGTAGAGATTGCGAGAGCAGTATCTTTAGAGCCATCTTTCATACTTTTGGACGAACCATTTGCAGGTATAGATCCAATATCAGTAGGGGATCTACAAAAAACGATTCGTTATTTGAGAAAAAATGGGATCGGCGTCCTCATCACAGATCACAATGTCCGTGAAACACTCGGGATTTGTGATCATGCATATATTTTATCCGCCGGAAAGGTACTTACATCTGGCACTCCATCGGAAATACTTGATGATACACAAGTCCGATCAATTTACCTTGGCGATGAATTTCGCCTATAGGCTCAACTTAGAAGCTCATCACGTTTTGGTTAGAACAACTCTTGATATTCGTCCAGGGCAGAAACAACGTATTAGCCCTTATCTTAAACAATCTGTTTCCGTCTTAAAAGCATCATCCAAAACACTTCGCGAAGCACTTGAAGTAGCTTTAGAGTTAAACCCTTTTGTGGATACCTATGAGGAAGCTCAAGCTTATGACACAATAGAGCCGCCCATTAAAAATGGGCAATCATCAATTAATAGCATCAATTCTTCCGAGAACTCTAATTTTTTAGTCGTTCAAGCTTCGTTAAAAAAAGATTCTCTCGCTTGGAATGGTATGGAGAGATTCGAAAACTTCAGTGATAATAATGAAAGTGAGAATCTGGCTCAAAAAATTAGGGATGCTCTTTCCATCATCAATTTGAACTCAAGACAACGAATTATTGCGGAAGCGCTAATCGGCAATATAGACGACCGTGGCTATCTTGATGCTTCTTTCGAGGAAATCCAACAGACCTTAGGAAATCCAAATGATTTTACAGATGCAGAGTTAGAGGAAGTCCTTAGTCAAATTCAAGAAATTGACCCACCAGGCATTGGTTCGCGTAATCTAAAAGAGTGTCTTTTAGTGCAAATAAGAAAAATCACTGAAAGAACGCCTGCAAAACGAACGGCAGAGATTATTATCGAAAATCACTTAGAACTGGTAGCACAAAAACGCACAAAACAACTAATGTGCATTCTTGGCGTTACATCAAATGTCTTATCACAAGCAATTAATATAATTAGGAACCTAGATCCAAAACCAGGTCTTAGATATTCTAACAACAAAACAACGTATATTTCTCCTGATATCATTGTGAGAAAAAAAAATGGGGTATGGATAATCGAGTTAAATCCGTATCTATATCCATTAATTAGAATTAACCCAGAATATGATTCCTCAAAAATATCGGATAAACATAAAGCTAGTAAAGATTTTATTGCATCACAACTAAAAGAAGCTCGCTGGCTTATGCAAAGTTTTAACAAACGGCAAGAAACTATTATGCGAATTGCCAATGAAATAATAAAGCATCAAGAACGTTTTTTTTATCATGAGGAATTACAACCTCTAACGCAACGTTGGCTTTCAAAAAAACTGCAGCTTCATCCTTCCACTATATCGCGGGCAATACATGAAAAATATATGCTTACGCCGAGAGGCACTTTTAAATTTCGCGATTTTTTTGCGACTACATGCAATAATTCTATGGATCCAAGGTATTCGACATCTATGGCAAAAATTGATGTGCGCAGAATGATAGAATCAGAGTCTCCAGAGAATCCCTTTAGTGATCAAGAAATAAGTCTAGCGCTTCAAAAAAAAGGAATTTACTTGGCTAGACGTACAGTAACCAAATACAGACAACAAATGCTGATTCCTGCCTCAACTAACCGCCATCCCAATTTATAAAACATTCTCTAAATTAATGAAGCCCTATGACAGATGAAATAAAACGGCAATGTTTAAAAGGTATTTTAACTATTGATCGTATTCACATTAACGCGTCAATCTCCAGTAAAAAAAGATTGTTGGAGGAATTAGCAATATTGCTATCTAGTAAAAGTGCATCTCTTAACAAAGATACAGTCTCCCGTATATTAACAGAGCGAGAGCGGCTCGGGAGTACAGGAATTGGTGGAGGCATAGCGCTACCCCATGGGCGATTAAATGGAATTAGCGACTGTATTGCCGCAATAATCCGTCTCAAAGAGCCTTTAAATTTTGATTCTCCTGATGCTCAACCTATCATCCTAGCTATAGGATTGCTTGTTCCTGCGGACGCTTCTAACAACCACCTAAAGATTCTGTCTAGCCTTGCAACAATGTTTAACGATACTGAAAAACGAAAATCTATATTAAGCGTGGAAGATGCCTCAAATCTCTTTAAGTTTTTGGCTTAGGCTCTAAAAGTCCGGGAGTATATTTATCCGAATGAAATGTGAAAAAATTGTCCAGGTAAATAATAGGTTAGGATTACATGCACGAGCTTCAGCTGAACTAGTGAAAGTTGCGACAGGTTACGAAAGCGACATCCAGCTTAGTCTTGAGGACCAAACAGTAGATGGAAAAAATATCATGGGAATAATGATGCTCGCTGCTACTTGTGGTAGTCAAATTACCATCACAGCAGAGGGAAAGGATGCAGACCTAGCATTGAGTGCGATCGTTACCATTTTTTCTAACCGATTTGGGGAAAACGAATAATGCTCACGCTTTTTGGCGTAGGTGTTGGATTTAGAGTAGCTATAGGAAAAGCTGTGGTTTTAGACCCCGTGCGCCCAAAATTTCCTAAGTACAAAATCGCGAAAAATCAAATTGAGAATGAAAGTAATCGTTTTCAATTAGCTCTAGAAACTGTCTCCGCTAAATTGGACACTGTTCAAAAAACTATTTCTGATGAATCTTTGGATGATGCAAAATCTTTTATCGAAGTTCATCGGTTAATTCTTGAAGATCCAATCATCTCGAAACAACCAATAGAATTAATTAAAAAAAACTTTGTGAATGCTGAATGGGCATTACAAACCCAAATAGAAAGACTAACTAAACACTTTCTTAGAATTGAAGATACTTATCTTCGGGGCAAAAAGGATGATATTCAACAAATTATTGACCATATTCTAAAAGAGCTTGCTACAAATAATAGACCACAATTAACAGTCGAACCAAGTAATTTTTCAGGTGGTGTAGTGGTCACCAACGATCTAATGCCAGCAGATCTTGTCATGCTTCATAATCACGATATAACTGCATTTATAACAGGATTGGGTGGACCGATTTCACATACTTCAATTTTAACAAAAAGTCTCGGTATCCCTGCAGTAGTTGGACTTCATGAAACAGTTACCTTTATTAGAAATGATGATGTGCTTGCTGTAGATGGCTATAATGGAATTGTACTGGTAAACCCCGACCAATCCCTTGTCGAAGAATTCCAAGAACGACAACGACAGCAAATCCAGCGAGAGAAATATCTGATTTCACTTAAGAAAGAACCATCTGAAACGCTTGATGGGAAAGTAATAAACTTATTAGGCAATATAGAAGTCCCATTAGATGTAGAAGAATTAAAAAATGTTGGTGGTTCAGATGTAGGCTTATATAGGACTGAATTTTTGTACATGAATCGCATTGACCTGCCGGATGAATCTGAACAATACCAAACATACAAAAATGTGCTTTCATCAATTGCGGGTACTGTTACTATACGTACCCTCGATTTAGGTGCTGATAAACAAGTAGATGGTGGCCGTCCAAATGAGGGCGCAAAGGTTAATCCAGCTTTAGGCCGTCGAGCTATCAGACTTTGCTTGAACGAGCCGACGTTATTTAAACCACATTTGAGGGCGATAATGCGTGCTTCTGTTCATGGATCATGTCGACTCATGATTCCAATGTTATCTTCTCTTTCCGAATTAGATCAGACCCTTCGGATCATCGAGGAGATCAAAGAAGATTTGAAACGGGAGGGGCTTGATTTTGACCCAAACGTACCAATTGGAGCAATGATCGAAGTACCAGCTGCAGCAATCTCAGCAGATCTATTTGCAATGAATTTAGATTTTTTATCAATAGGTACAAATGATCTAATACAATATACATTAGCTATCGACCGTATCGACGACGAAGTTGATTATCTCTATGATCCACTACATCCTTCTGTGCTTCGTCTTATTGATAGGGTTATTCGAGCTGGAAAACAAGCCGGTACCCCTGTTGCTATGTGCGGAGAAATGGCTGGAGACCCAGACTACACCAGATTATTGTTAGGGCTAGGCCTAGTGGAGTTTAGTATGGTACCAAAACGGATACCTGAGATAAAAGAAGTAGTTAGAAAAAGTAAGAGAGCTCCTTTAATGCTAGAAGTGCCCAGAATACTTAATTGCACGACACCGCTAGAAGCAAGATCTTTTATTGAAGAATTGAATGCTGAATCCTAAGCAAGTTTGTATTGGTATTAAGTAAAAGTGCTTAATTCAATATAGGAGTCTTTAATTTTGGAAAAACTTATCAAAAGAAACGAAGAACTTTACTCTCGACTCGCAAGATTTCGTGAACTCAAACTTGATTTAAATATGGCTCGCGGGTTACCTGCTCCAGAGCAGCTTGACCTTGCTAACCTCATTATGACGTTACCAGGAACTACCCAATACCTTACTTCCGATGGTATCGATTGTCGAAATTATGGTGGTATAGATGGACTCCCAAGCGTCAAAGACATTTTCTCAGGTATTTTGGAATGCGACAAGAAGAATATCATCATTGGGCAAAACAGCAGTCTTTCTATGATGCATGATGCTGTTATGAGAGCTTATGTTTGGGGGGTATCCGAAAGTGAAGTAGCTTGGAAAGAACAAGGAAAGATTAGGTTTCTATGTCCCTCTCCAGGATATGATCGACATTTCAAGATAAGTGAATTGTTCGGTTTTGAATTAGTACCTGTTGAAATGACGGATTCCGGGCCAAATATGGATCAGGTAGAGACTTTGGTCCTAGATCCCTCTGTAAAAGGTATCTGGTGCGTACCGCGTTATAGTAATCCTACCGGAGTAACTTATAGTCACTCCACTGTTGACCGATTAGCGCAAATGGAAGCCGCCACAGACTTTCGAATTTTTTGGGACAATGCTTATGCTGAACACCATCTCGTTGATCAACCAAAACCTCTAGCCAACATTTTAAACAGCTGCACTGCTTATGGTCATGCTGACAGGGTACTAATGTTTGCGTCCACTTCTAAGATCACCTTTGCAGGTGGTGGGATTGCCGCTATGGCTGCTAGTGACCTCAATATCTCCGAAGCAAAATCTAAAATTGGGTTCCAGACAATTGGGTCAGACAAGCTAAACCAGCTTCGTCACGCAATTTTTTTCAATGATTTAAATGGGCTTCGTACTCATATGAAAAAGCATGCAGCAATCTTAAAGCCAAAATTCGATTTAGTTGATCGAATTTTCAAACGTGAACTCAATGGGAAGAATATAGCCACATGGTCAAAACCCGAGGGCGGTTATTTCATCAATCTGGATGTTTTAGATGGATGTGCCCGTAAAACCGTCGATCTGACTGCTAAAACAGGAGTAATACTTACACCAGCGGGATCTAGTTTTCCCCACGGATTTGATCCTCTCGACAAGAACATTAGAATCGCACCAACATTTCCAAAAGAAAGTGAGATTCAGAAGGCAATCGAGATAGTTGCAATTTGTATTGAGATCGTAGCGAACGAAAATCAACTTAGTGCAATCAAAAAGAGTTGATTCCTAACAAGAGATATTCTTGATTATCTAAATTAAGTTGACGACATATCTTTACTTCATATAGAAATCACCGATACTTACAAGTACTAAGTAAGATTGTTTGAATAAGAGAGTATAACTATATCCTTCGATGATTAAGACTTGGGAATTTTTGTCTAAGTGAGCGAAGTTTGATTAGATTAGCGTCACTAATAATAATCCCAGTACCGTCTATTTTTTCTGCTACTATTTCACCCCATGGATTGACTATAACACTGTGTCCCCACGTAGAACGTCCGGGATGGTTTCCAACCTGAGCGGCTGCAACAACCCAACAAAAATTTTCAATAGCACGAGCTCTAATCAATGTTTCCCAATGTGACTCGCCAGTTAGAACTGAAAAAGCAGATGGCACGGTCAAAATTTCAGCACCAAGAGATGTCAAGGTCCTGTAGAGTTCTGGAAATCTAATGTCATAACAAATGCTCAAGCCAATACAGGTAGATGATGTTTTTATCACCACCGGTTTGCTGCCCGCACACACATTCTTAGACTCAAAATAAGTCTCCCCATTCTCTAGTGCAACATCAAAAAGATGAATCTTGTCATATCTGCCTAAGTTAGATCCATCAGGACCATAAACTAAGCAAGTGTTTGTTACTTTATTATTCGCAGCCAAAAGTGGTGTGCTGCCGCCTACTATCGTTGTCTTATTTTGCTTTGCGAGATCCGCTATAAATCTGCGAACGCTTTGCTCTAATTCAGCAGCATCTAATCTCTGTGAATGATTTTCTGGCATCACCATAAAATTTTCTGGCAATACAATGATATTCGCCCCTTCATCTGCCGCAAGAGTAATGTATTGCTCAGCTAACCTAAGATTCTCACTGACAATTGATCCGCTATTCATTTGAATTGCAGCGAGTTTCATTACTAATCACTGATACCAGAATTATTAGATTCAAGAATTATCGCAAGATAATCAACACCACCAGAGGCTGGCTCTAAAAATATGTACTGGGATGGTATTCCTAAAGATACCAACCATTCCTTGAATTCAATTGCCCAGGCATTTCCGCGGTCACCTCCTGGATAACGTATAACTATTTCGTGATCAGATTTCTCATCAAATACCGAAAATATTTTTCGGAAGATATTTAATGCAAGTAAAACCTCTGTGTTCCGACGAACTGGCCAATCCTGGTAATAAAATTTCTGATCGATTAAAATCGTGGGTACTTCACGTGGCAGATTACTTTCGGCATACGCAAAACCATCCAAACATAAACATAACAAAAAAAATGAAAAAGAAAATTTTTTTATCATTTAATCAGTTTAGTCTTTGCGCAAGCAGTAAATGGCACATTTTTAATCTAATTCGAACCACGATGGTAAGGTAACCCAAGCAAAATACTAATGGCTCGATAAATTTGTTCAAAAATTACTAAACGTGCAACTGAACTTGCCATCGTAAATCGAGACAAGGCCCATACATTATCAGCTCTATCTAAAACCTCAGCCGATAGTCCATCAGGCCCTCCCACTAAAAACACTACATTTTGGCTATACTCATTCCACTGAAGGAAAAAATCAGATAATTTTTCGGTAGTAAATTGATCGCCCCTTTGATCCAAAGCTACTATGTGATAATCATTTGGGACAGCTGCTAATATACGACTCCCCTCCGAATTAATTATTTTTCCTATATTCGCATTGTTACCGCGCCTTTCGGTTGAAATTTCCTTTAATTCAATTATCCACGGCTTTCTTAGGCGATCGGCATAAGTCTTGCAGCTTTCTACTACCCATTTAGGGCCGCGTTCACCTACGGCAATCACCAAAATTCTCATAAGGAATTTTTCTCAGACTGATCATCTTGTAAAACTTCTGACGATTTCGTTAAATGTTCATTCCATAGTCGTTCAAGACTATAAAATTGCCTTACCTCAGGCATCATTAAATGCACTAAAACATCCGAAAAATCGATCAGTATCCAATTGTTTTCTAGCTCACCTTCTAATCCAATTGGGCGAAAATTATTTCGGCGTGCTGCATCACGAACCCTATCCGCCATTGCATGAACATGTCGATGGGAAGTTCCACTAGCGATAATCATAAAATCGGTAATATCAGTAAGTTTTCTAACATCTAACTGACAAATATCGTTTGCTTTAGCTTCCTCTAATTCTTCCACAATAACCTGACACAGCTGAAATCCATAGCTATCGATATCAGTGACTTTCATAAAGTCTATTGCTCCTTATATAACTAAGAACACTACTAGGCAACGTATTTTTAATCCCATCCTTTTTTAACAATACCTCTCGGATCTTTGTAGAGTTGATATCAATAGATGGAACAGATATACAATAGACATATCCAGCTGGCCTCTCTTTCAATTTAGCCGGATCATCCACTATTATTATGTCATGACACCACTTTGGTAGCGGATGTGGCAGACGCCAACCAGGGCGGTTCATTACAACAATATGAACATTGTCAAGAATGTTATTCCAACAATACCAACTAGGTAAATCTAAAAATGAGTCAAGACCTACGATTAAACATACTGGCGATTCCCCAAATTCTTTTCTCAATTCTTTAGTAGTCAAGTAAGTGTAAGAAATACCTCCACGTTGGATCTCTCGGTTATCACATTCTAATTTTGGAAAGTCATTTATGGCTAATTCGATCATCGACACCCGATGTTTGTAATCAGTTAATGGAATTGTGCGATGTGGTGGATGATAAACAGGCATTATTAAAACCCTAGTCAATGCAAGCTTTAACTGAACTGATGATACGGTCCATAAATGACCTAAATGTATAGGATCGAATGTGCCGCCAAAAACACCTATTATTGGAAACTGTGAAATATTTAAATCCTCGTCCGAATTAAATTCTACCCATCAAATCCTTCCAAAACAAAAAAATATAAAATTTCAACAGTCACTTCACTTGGTTTCTTTCCCAAAGTAATTCGCGTAAAAAAATTAGATTGACATTCTATATTGATTTGGACAGAAGGTTAAATGAAAGCGATGATCTACCCCCGAAATTGATATCACCATATTCTCTAAATTGTTCCAAATTGAGCCAACTTCCAAACGCCGTCCCTTTGCTATTTGATCCAGCTCAGAAAGTCGGATCAAAAGATCCTTCCAATAATCTGGGTGATGACGACCCAGCACTGCCTTAACGATTTGTATACGACTAGACCAAACACGATGTTGTTTTAGAACTAGGTGTGTTTCCATACCGCCATTAATTTGCTGAGACATTTCAAGTAACTGACGAGTCTCCCGAGCTAAAGCCCAAATAATCACTATAGATTCAATAGAATCTCTCCTTAAGTGACCGAGGATTCGTAATGAACGATCCACTGATCCTTTCAAGCAACTATCTATGAACTCATAAATACTAAATTTTGCATGCTCGGAAATATATTGGTTAAGCACATCATCATTTATTTCCTCTCCGTCATGGAGTAAAAAACTGAGTTTTTCTACTTCCTGTGCCGCTACAATTAAATTTCCTTCAAAATAAAACGCTAATTTTCCTGCTACCTCTGGATTTATTTGTAGCCCTTTCGATAAAAATCGACCCCTAATCCATTCAACTAAATTTTTTGACGATATATTTGCTGCTTCCACGATGACTCCTTTTTTATCTATTTCCTTAAACCATGAGGAAGCCTGAGCTCTCTTTTCGATGGGTCCAGAAATCAATAAAAGAATTATGTCATCATGTTTCTCCTCAAGATAAGATAACAAAACTTTACTACCCTCACTGGTTAGTTTTCCAGTCGGAAACCTTATTTCAATGAGTCGCTTAGTTGAAAATAGACTAATGGAACGAGTCATCTCAAAAAACTGCTGCCAATCTAAATCCAGCCCAGCGGTTAAACGGATTACTTCTTCTACACCATTCTGCTTAGCTAGCTGATGCACTTGATCAGAACTCTCCTCAACCAAAAGAGTTTCGGAACCAAATATCAAATATGTTGAATCTAATCTCTTTTTAAGCCTGGACGCTAGTGTAGTTGGTGTTGATCTCATTACCTTTTATCTAAAACTCAAGCTTTTGGTTTGTCATCATATTAACAAATTATTTTAATTTCATTACGGTCAAAAAAAATAATGTCAGTCTATCAAACCCTCCGCAACGCTTTCCAACCGTTGAGTAATTCTTTTAGCTAGCTGATTCAATATTTGATCACGTAACAACTCTTCCTCCAACTCTAGCTCCAACACACGCCCACTGTCATATTCGAGACTAGAACTTAGTGTTATCAAAGTCTTATCTAGTAATATATCTTCATTAGGCATCAATAGACGATATTCAACTTCATACTTTGATACGTAACCATTGACCTTACCACGATTGTCTATAGATCTCACTTCTCGCAAATATGTGACACGTGTCAAGTCGATTATGATAGTCGCATCCGATTGTTCTTTTATTGCCTGCGCCCCACGTGATCTCAGTTCTAAATTTAACTTAGCAACTAATTCTGTGTTATCCCCTTTAACATAAGTTTTTTCCATATAGTCGGGTATTGATTGCTGGCCCCGGAGATGAAAACCACAACCCGACACAATTAAAAAAATTAGCGAGATACAGATATTCTGAATTAACTTACGCACTTGATTGCATACATAGTTTTACCAAGTTTTTTAAACAACAACATTAACTAATCTTCCTGGCACAATAATGAATTTTTTTATGGTAGCTGTTCCAACATAGTCTGATATCCAAGTTTCACTTAACACCGCATCCTGGATTTCTTTATCGTTAGCGGTTGCAACAATATTGATCTGACCTCGCAGTTTTCCATTTATTTGCACTACTAATTGAATAGTGTCTGACTTTAATGCTGATGAGTCTACTTCTGGCCAACTCGCATCAAGTAACTCAGTGTCTTCACCCAGAGAGCGCCACAAGCTATGACAAATATGAGGTGCGAAAGGAGCTAACACTCGAATCACAATACTGAGCGTTTCACCGACAGCTGCCTTCCTTTCTATGCCCTTATCTAAGTCAAACCTTTCTAACATCTTTAACATCTCCATACAAGCTGCAACTACGGTATTGTACTGTGTGCGTTCCATATCCCGACAAATCTTTTGCAAAAGCGTGTGCACTTCACGCCGTAGTAATTTTGTTTCAACATCCGCTAATCTAAAATCGTATTTTACTGCTTTAGGCAACAACTGAAACCGATATACAAAAGTCCATAAACGACGAAGAAATCGTTGTGAGCCTGCCACAGCATCGTCGTTCCATTCGAGAGCTTGATCAGGTGGTGAGGCAAACATTGTAAATAGTCGCAACGTGTCAGCTCCATATCGATCAATAAGTTTTTGTGGATCTGTACCATTATTCTTTGACTTTGACATCGTAGTCCAACCGGTTGTTTCAACTCTTTTACCATCAGATAACCATATAGCCTCTTCTGTGGTACCAGAGGCATCATTTCTTACTTCAATTTCCTCTGGCCGAATCCACTTTCGACCTTCTCCCTCTATGTCACGGTAATATGCTTTAGATAAAACCATTCCCTGGCATAACAATTTATTTGTAGGCTCATTGGATTCCACTATTCCTATATCTCGCATTAGTTTATGCCAAAACCGAAAATATAGGAGATGCAATACTGCATGTTCAATGCCTCCAATATAGTGATCAACGGGCAACCAATAGTTAGCTCGCTTGTCCAACATTGACATAGTATCTGGACTACAATACCGTGCGTAATACCAACTAGATTCTACAAAAGTATCGAAGGTATCTGTCTCCCGATTAGCAACAGAACCACATTCAGGGCAAACTGTTTGCTTCCACTCATCCAAAGTCTTTAATGGCGATTGCACTCCCATGAATTTGACATCTTCCGGTAATACAACTGGCAATTGCTCGTCAGGCACAGATACGGGACCACACTGTTCGCAATAAACAATCGGGATCGGGCAGCCCCAATACCTCTGTCTTGAAACGCCCCAATCTCGTAGGCGGTAGTTGACTTTTTTTACTCCCATCCCCGCCTTAACCAAACAATCTGCAATTTGATCAAAGGCATCTTGAAAACCAAGGCCAGAAAAATGCTCCGAATTGACGGTGACAATACTTTCCTTGCCAGTCCATGCTTCCTGTTGCACATCGAGAGATACGTCAGTCGTCGGCGCTATTACCTGTTGGATAGGAATTTTGTAACGGGTCGCAAATTCGTGATCGCGATTATCATGGGCAGGTACTCCCATAATAGCTCCTGTGCCATAACCAATTAGTACAAAATTAGCAACCCAAACAGGAATTTTTTTTCCACTTAAAGGATTTATGGCGTTCACATTTAAAGGCATTCCGCGCTTTTCCATCATTTCTTGCTCGACCTCACTTATTCCACTATTGCGACAGGAGTGAAGAAACTCTGCTATTAATGGATCTTTAGCCGCTACTAATCTAGACAAAGGATGATCTGCCGAAACTGCCATGAAAGTAGCACCATAAATAGTGTCGGGGCGAGTTGTAAAGACACGGAGCGGTTTATCTATATCTTCTACCAACCTAAAATCAATTTCTAAACCTTCTGAACGACCTATCCAATTTCTCTGCATAGCCTTAACTGACTCTGGCCAGCCATGCATTGAATCAAGTTCATCTAAAAGTTCATCGGCATAAGAAGTTATTCTGATAAACCACTGTGGTATCTCTCGCTTTTCTACTACTGCACCGGATCGCCAACCTCTACCATCAATAACCTGTTCGTTTGCAAGCACCGTCTGATCTACAGGATCCCAATTGACTACCGAATTTCGGCGATACGCCAAGCCTTTTTTTACCAAGCGAGAAAAAAACCATTGTTCCCAACGATAATAATCTGGTCGACAGGTGGTGACTTCTCTTGACCAATCATAGCCAAACCCCATGCGTTTGAGCTGCCCCTTCATATGATCTATGTTTTGATAGGTCCACTCCGCTGGCGGTACTTGTCTTTGGATCGCAGCATTTTCCGCTGGTAGACCAAATGCATCCCAGCCCATAGGTTGCATTACATTCCGACCAAGCATCCGCTGATAACGACTCATAACATCCCCGATTGTGTAATTTCGAACATGGCCCATATGAAGATTACCAGAGGGATAGGGCAGCATTGACAGACAATAAAATTTTTCTTTTTCCGGCTTTTCGAAAACCCGAAAACTAAGATTGTCTTCCCAATAAGATTGGGCCTGTTCTTCGATTTCTATAGGATCATAGCTTGACTGCATTAGTACACCTTGCATATACCTTAAACTAAGTTGATCAAAATTTAGGATTTGTAGGAGTCGAAATCACGGTCTATTGGGCCAGGCCAATCAGAAAACGGGAAGGGTCTATTATCCGTATTCCAGGTCACAAACTGAAGGACATGATAACTAAACTGATTTAGATTGCCAGTGAAATGGACGACCCTATGGTTAGTTTTCCCCGACAAAGCAACAATGACGAACTGAAGTATAAAAGCAATCCCAACCAAAGCTCTTACTAAATAAAATACCAAACCAAAGTACAATAAAACAAGCAGTAATCGTACCCAAAAATCTGGATTTTTAATTTTTTTATCTTTAAGTTCGTCCATAAGACATTAGGTACTGCAATTCTAGAAATCGTTGGCAAAAATTAATCTTTAAATATAAGCTATATTCTACCGATTTTGGGATATTAAGACCAAGCGACCGACAATTTCATAAAACTATCCCGCAAGACCAACATATTTCAAAATTCTTTGGATTTTGCTCTCCGCAAGCTTGGCAATTAAGATTCGTTTCTATACTTGAAGTTTCCTCATATTCCCGTACGATTGATTGTGCTGATTCCGTGAAACGATCATCGTCTATCCAAACCTCGGGCCAAACCTCGGTTAGAGGTAACTCTCCAGCAGCACCCTGTGCGTTTTCATTAAACACATTAGAACTAATTGAATTAGTCTCTAACAGAGTTTTAACGAGATGGGCCTCCACTAGAGTTCCCGCAGTAAATACTCTCTGCATATTCTGATCACATAGTCAGTACAAATGCTCTCTAGACCACGGTATCTGATTATTTCGTTCTCCAGAAAAAACAACTTGAAATAACTGCAATCCACCGGTCAAAAAAGCCGCAATTGATCCAGACAAATAAAGACGCCAAGCTCTGATAAATTTTTCATCAAACATTGAAGAAACTTCTAAATTGGAAGACTCAAATCTATCAAGCCAATGTTCAAGAGTTCTCGCATAATGTAATCGCAGATTTTCTACATCTAAGACCGAAAACCGGTTAGGTTCGAGAATGTTCATAATTTCACGTAAAGTTGGCGGATAAGCGCCAGGGAAAATTCTTTTATCAATCCAAGCGCTCATTGGTCTAGCAACATTTCGACCAATACTGTGAATTAACGCTCTTCCATCACTTTTTAAATTTGAGGCAACAATATTTCCCAGTGTGTTGTAATTATCCTTACCTACATGCTCAAGCATGCCAACAGACACAAAAACATCATAACTACCTTTCATGTTTCGATAGTCATCTTCAATGTAATTAACCCGATCATCATACCCCTCTGCTCGAGCTCTATCAGACGCAAAGCGTATCTGTTCCTTTGAAATATTATATGAAGTCACTCGAACATCATAATATTTAGCCATATGACGTGCTAAACCACCCCAACCACAACCAGCTTCCACAACTTTGTCGCCCGATTTTAGTTGTAGCTTACGGCACACATGATCCATTTTTGCTTGTTGCGCTTCCTCTAGTGTCATATCTTGATATGGAAAGTATGCACAGGTATATTGCATTTCAGTATCAAGCCATAATTGATAAAATTCATTTCCAATATCATAGTGATGATGAATATTTTCCTGTGCTCGACCTAATGTATTTGATGGTCTGACGCGTGCTAGGGACAGTTTTTCAAACGGAGTTCCTATTCCATTTCGATTACTGCCCATTGTTTTGTGACGACTAACGTTAGACTCCACAAGCATATCAACCAGGTTGCCCTCAACATCTATAGTACCGTTACTATAGCCATCACCAAATGCGACTTCACCTGAAAACAATAATTTATAAAGAACTGAACGATTATTAAATTTGACAGTGCCAAGTGTATTTTCTGCAGGCCCCACTGTAAATCCATCCCAAAGTTTCATCTGGAAATTTGGTTTTCCTAAACGATTGTAAAATTCTTGAAGACCAAAACGTTCGTAACGTATTGACTTACCCCTACTAGCTGGCACAGAGTTATTATGCGAAGCTCGTACCGCAGTTTTTGACTCCTGTATATCTTCTTTTTTTGACATATACCAATATTAACTCAATGTTAGATCAGTTGTTTCCGAAATTTTAAAGGTGTATGAAATGTCTACTGTTTTGTTTAACATCATTGAGACTGAACAGTACTTCTCTGCCGAAAGCTCTATAGCTCTACCTACCTTACGTTCGTCAAGTTTTTTTCCAGACACAATAAAATTTATTTGAATATTATTAAAAACTTTAGGATCTTCAGAGGATCTCGTACCTTCTAATTGTACCTCCATAGTAATAACTTGTTGGCGCCCTTTCCGCAGTATCTGCAAAACATCTATTGCAGTGCAGCCCCCTAGACCCAGCAAGATCATTTCCATGGGGCGAGGACCTAAATTTTGGCCACCCATATTGGGCGACACATCCATCACAACATCATGACCACTTCCAACAAAACCTCTAAAACTTGATCCTTCACTAAGAGTGACCTTTGCTTTCATGATTTAGTTTGTAGATCCTTTAGATTTTTATACTAGAGTTGCTAACTTCGAGCCAGGATCAGGGGCTTTCATCAGTGACTCTCCGATCAAAAATGCATTAACGCCCTTAGCCTTTAAGTTCATAACATCTGTGATAGATTCTATTCCACTTTCTGTTACCACTATTCTCCCGTTTGGTATGTGTGAGATTAGTTCGATAGTTGTTTCTAATCTTGTTTCGAAAGTTCTTAAATTTCTATTATTAATTCCAATCATACACGTATCAATTTTCAGAGCTCTCTCAAGCTCCTTTAAATCATGTACCTCTATTAATACATCCATACCATAATCATTTGCAGCAGTAGCTAAATTACTCATTTGAAGATCATCGAGCGCTGCAACTATTAATAATACACAATCCGCACCGATTGCTCGACTTTCACTGATCTGCCATACATCGATCATAAAATCCTTTCGAAGGACTGGAAGTCCACTTATGTTTCTCGCAATGCGAACAAAATCATTATGACCTTGAAAAAAATCTATATCAGTCAAAACTGAGAGGCACGTTGCCCCATTTTGAGAGTAACTCTTCGCAATGATCGCAGGCTCAAAATCAGGCCGAATTATACCCTTGCTCGGAGATGCTTTCTTTAATTCTGCAATAATCGCTGTTTCACCGATTTTTATCTTTTTAGTAATAGCCTCAACGAAACCCCTTGGATCTTCTTGATTTCTCACTGCTTTCTCAAGATCCTCTATCGAATGCATAGCTCTACGAGCATTGATTTCCTCTTTTTTTCGAGCAAGGATTTGGATAAGAATATTGTCTGGGTTATTCATACACTGTGACACCGATCAATAAAATTTTGTAACAATTTATGGCCATATTGGGTGAGAATTGATTCAGGATGAAATTGAACACCCTGAACGGGAAACTCCTGATGTTCAATCCCCATAATTTCACCATCGTCCTCTGAGCGAGCTGTAACCTGAAAGCAATCTGGCAATGATGAAGATTCCACAACTAAAGAATGATAACGAGTTGCTTGAAAAGGATTTGGAATATCTACAAACAAACCTTCACCATCATGCGAAATCATCGAAGTTTTGCCATGCATAAGTGTACCTGCTTGTACTATACGACCACCATAAGCTTGCGCAACACTCTGATGCCCAAGACAAACACCGAGTATGGGTATAATAGCTCCATACTCTCGTATTAGATCTAATGAAATTCCCGACTCACTTGGAGTGCAGGGGCCTGGTGAAATAACAATTTGAGAAGGGGCTAATACTTCTATGTCATCAAGAGTTATCTGGTCATTTCGATAGACAGCAACCTGCTGTCCTAACTGGCCAAAATACTGCACCAGATTGTATGTGAAGGAATCATAATTATCGATCATTAAAAGCATATAAGGTAAATCAATGAGGCTGCAAGCCTAATTTTATCAATCGAGCAATCTATTTGCTACATATGCAAGAGATATTAACCATAGTTGCTTTACCTAATCACTCTTAAGGGTCTCAGGGCTAAGGCCGCCGTTGGCCATCGCAACAGCTTCAAATATTGCTCTCCCCTTATTCATTGTTTCTTTCCATTCATTTTCTGGAATAGAATCAGCAACAATGCCAGCACCCGCCTGAATAAATAGCTCTTTATTTGTGATTACTGCTGTCCGAATCGCGATAGCAGTATCCATATTACCATTCCAGCCTATATAACCAATAGCACCTGCATATATACCACGCTTATCTGGCTCTAATTCTTCAATTATTTCCATTGCTCTTACTTTTGGTGCCCCAGACACCGTACCTGCCGGAAACACAGCCCGTAAAACATCAATCGCATCCTGGTCATTTTTTAACTCACCAACAACATTAGATACAATATGCATGACATGTGAGTAACGCTCAACCATCATCTTCTCGGTTAGTTTTACTGTGCCAGTTGTTGCTATACGACCGACATCATTTCGCCCCAGATCGACCAACATTAAATGTTCTGCCAATTCTTTTGGATCAGAAATTAGCTCACGCTCCAGTCTTAGATCCTCTTCATCATTTGTACCTCTCCGTCGTGTGCCTGCGATTGGACGCACGGTAACTTCATTATTTTCAAGCCGAACGAGAATTTCAGGAGAAGATCCAACAATATCTATATCGTCCAAGTCTAAAAAATACATGTAAGGAGAAGGATTTACAGTACGAAGAGCACGATAAAGAGTAAATGAATCAGAGTCAAATGGGATGGACAACTTTTGAGACAACACTACTTGAAAAATATCCCCATTAGCGATGTAATCTTTAGCTTTTTCAACTGCGGCCTCAAACTCTCTTTTATTAAAAGATGATTGAAAATCAGTTTCTCGCACTAATCTTGACGTTGGTATGTCACGATTAGTTGGCGTAGATTGCAATATGTCAACTAATTCATCTAAGCGTTCGTTACCATTTTCCCAAGAGCGCTCTTCTTCTGGATCAGTATGGACGATGATGTGAAGACGGCCACTTAAGTTATCGAATATAACTACTTCATCAGACACCATAAGTAAGATGTCTGGAGCCTCCGTAGGATCATATTTATCTACAGCTCCAACATGTGTTTCTATATACCGTGAAGTACCATAGCCAAAAAATCCTACGAGTCCTCCCGTAAACCTGGGTAACCCATCGATCTGTGGCACATTGAATTGTTGCTTGATCTTTTGGATAGCAGTTAATGGATCTTCAGTATTTTGCAAATGTATACACTCGCCATTTTGTTCTATGGCTAGCTCATCCCCGGTTACACGAATTATCGAACTACAGGGTAGGCCGATAATCGAGTAACGCCCCCATTTTTCACCACCAACTACAGATTCAAACAAATAACTATAAGGGCCGCGAGCTAGCTTCAAATATGTACTGACTGGAGTATCCAAATCCGCAAGAACTTCCCGAGAAAGGGGAATACGATTGAATCCTTCGGTACGATATTTTTGGTAGTTTTTTCGATTCATCCTACAACACCATTTATTAATTTTTTTTGTATTTCGCTGAAATGATTAATGAATTGAGTTGAATGCAACTGAGTCTTATCCAATCCTTGATGGTATCCCCATGTCACTAACAGTATCGCCATTCCTGAATCTTTAGCAGCATCGATATCGTTCTGCGAGTCTCCTATTACAACACAATCCATCGAGCTTAACCCTAATTGATTAGCGGCATATAGGAACGGGAGGCCAGATGGCTTTTTCTTATCCAAATCATTTCCCGCTACCAAGACTTCAAAAAAACCTTTTAAACCCGAATTTTTTAATACCTGCAGACTGAGAAAGCGGGGCTTATTAGTAACACAAGCCATTCTAAAACCCATATCTCTCAAAGCGGCTAAACCACTCAGTACTCCATCATAGCAGGCACTCTTCACCCATGCCTGCTCTGAATAATATAGCTCAAAAAGTTGGATTGCTCGTAAAAATAGGGCCGCATCAGGTTCTTCACCTAATGTTTTTTTAAACGCCTCATCCAACAATCCTGTTACACCTTTGCCAATCCAATTACGAACTTCTTTTAATGAAAAAGCTGGAAGATCTATTTCCGTGAACGCTGCATTTAGTGAATCACAAATGTCTGGAGCCGAATCAATCAAAGTGCCATCAAGATCAAACAGTAAAGCTTTGGCAGTGTAATCTATCAATGATTCTCTTAACAAAGCATTTGCTAAAATCTGAATGGAGAGCTTGTTGTTGTTCTAACAATTCCGTAGCTGCGAACGAAAAGACTTAATAACGCTATCGTATCCATTCGGATCTGACTTTCTAGCAGAATTAAAAATAGTGGAACCAGAAACGAAAGTATCCGCTCCATGCTCTTTAATTACCTTAACATTATCTAAAGTAATTCCTCCATCAACTTCAAGTCTTACATGGTAACCCGACTCCTCAATTCGACCTCGTACTTCCGTTATCTTTGATAAAACAGATTGTATGAAGGTTTGATTAGCAAAACCGGGATTCACCGACATAATGAGAACTAAATCAAGTTTATCAAGCACGTGATCTAAATAGTCGAGAGGGGTAGCTGGATTAAAAGCTAGTCCTGCCTTGCAGCCTTCATCTTTTATCAACTGTAATGTCCGATCAATATGCTCGGTTGCCTCGGGATGAAAAGAAATATATGAAGCGCCAGCTGCGGCAAAATCTGGGATGATTCTATCAACCGGTGTTACCATGAGATGAACATCGATAGGAGCTTGAACCCCATACCCTCGCAACGCTTCGCAAATCATCGGACCGAAAGTTAAGTTGGGTACATAATGGTTGTCCATCACATCAAAATGAACAATATCTGCCCCAGAATTTAGAACATCAGTCACGTCAGCTCCAAGTCTCGCAAAATCGGCTGACAATATTGAAGGAGCAATCCAGTCTCTGTTTGTCCCACCAATTTCTACTTTGTTATCGGAATTTCCCATAAGGCAGCTTCCCCTAAAAATTAACGAATAACGATAAACAGTGCAGAATTACCGCGACGAATATTGAGTAAAATACCCGAGGTATTAAGCGTTATTGCTTTTTCGACATCCTCAAGCTTATTAATTTTAATTCTATTTATTGAAAGAATTAAATCCTGTGGCCTTAGACCAGCGCTCCATGCTTTTGTTTCGCGCTCTACATTCAATACAACAACACCAGATTCGGCTTCAGAAGACTCTCCAAGTGTAACACCCGCCAAGAAGCCATCAGTCCGCTCTTTTAGACTTACCTCCGTTTGTATCGCCCGGATCTTTACTTTCTTCAAAAATGTTGCCCCATCCCTTAAATATTTTATCTCTATAACTTCTCCAGCTCTTGCAAGACCGATAACATTCCGAAGACTACTGGCACCATTGGTTAATCGACCATTAACACTGATTACAACATCACCCTCTTCTAAGCCCGCTTCTTGAGCTGCTGAGTTAGGCAAGACTTGAGATATAAGCGCACCAGAAACAAATTCAATGCCTAATGCAGTCGCTAACTCAGAGGTTAAATCTTGGACAATTACACCCAATTGTCCTCTCCTAACCTCACCATACTCGACAATTTGATTAGTTAAGCTAAGCGCCATATTCGCTGGAATAGCAAAGCCTATTCCCACATTCCCCCCGCCGCGACCACCCAGGATTGCTGTATTTATACCAATCAACCGTCCACGCAGATCGACTAATGCGCCACCAGAATTACCCTGATTTATGGAGGCGTCTGTTTGTATAAAATCCTCGTAACCTTCAATACCTAGACCACTTCTTCCCTTGGCGCTCACGATTCCTGAAGTAACCGTCTGCCCAAGACCAAATGGATTTCCGATCGCTACGACAAAATCACCCACACGAAGATCGTCTGAGTCACCAATATCGATTCCTCTTAAATCACTGATAGGTAATTTAATCACGGCAATATCAGCCTCTGGGTCTGCACCTATTAGTTTAGCTTCAAAAGAACGGCCATCGTGCAAGCGCACATTAATCTCTTCAGCATTCTCAATCACATGATTATTGGTAATGACATAACCGTTCTCAGGATCTATGATCACTCCAGAACCTAAACTATTAAATTGTCGCTCTTGTGGCTGAGATCGAGGTGTATCGAAAAATTCTCGGAACCAAGGATCGTTCATGAATGGATTCTGCTGAACTGCGACCTTCCCAGTAGTAGCAATATTTACTACCGTCGGCAAAACCCGATCTAGCATCGGAGCAAGACTAGGTAATGCCTGACCTTCCACCGATATCGGTAATGCAAAAACTATTGCGGGGGACCACAATAATACTATAAAGACGAATCGACGTAGATAGTTAAATAAAGAAAACATTATCTCAAATACCTCATCAATCAGAAGTTAAAAATACCCATTAATCTATATTTGACGCCTTAATGGACTAATTCAAGTCCGATCAATTATTTTTTTCTGCTTCATTTCTTACACCATGCGGTACATGCCCTGTTGGAACGAACTGACTGGCAGTATCACAATATCCTTGCTGATCATCAAAAAATATATCTGCTCCAAATGTACTCAAAAACCGACCCTTATCTAGCCCACCTAAAAAGACTGCTTCATCAATCCTAATATTCCATGCTCGGAGAGTCCGTATTACGCGTTCATGCGCAGGAGCACTTCGCGCTGTTATCAGAGCTGTTCGTATCGGCCCCTCATGAGTAGGATACTCGCCCTGCAATCGGTGTAGCGCGTGAAGAAAATTTCGGAAGGGTCCCCCCGCCAATGGTTTCGATGCTTGTTCAAACTCAGACTTTGAGAAAGCTGCTAAACCCTGTTCCTTAAAAATTCGTTCAGAATCATCAGAGAATAATACAGCATCTCCATCAAAAGCAATTCGTAACTGTGGATCGTGACTAAAATTCACCTTGGATGGTAATATCGTGGCAGCAGCAACATCACAATTCAGTGCATTCCGCACATCGCCAGGATCTGCTGACAAAAACAAATCTGCTTTAAATGCCGAAGCGTACCTAAACTTACTATCTCCACCAGAAAAAGCAGCTCGTGTAATAGCCAATCGGTAATGAAGAATAGAGTTAAAAATTCGTAATCCAGTATCTACGCTGTTGCGAGAAATTAGAACAACTTCGACTCGTTGATTTTCTGGTTTTTCATTATTCAGAGCAAGCAACTTACGCACTAATGAAAAAGCAACCCCAGGCTCAAGTACTTCATTTTCTCGCTCTCTTTGATAGAGACAGTAAGCGTCTACGCCCTTATCAACAAAAACTCTATGGCTTTCCTCAAGGTCAAAGAGAGCCCTAGACGATATAGCTACCACAAGTTGATTTTCAAGTTGTTGCATATTTAGAGTGTATCATCGCTATCATTTAGCAAAAAAACCCTAAATCTAGTGCCCGATATCCTTTCGCTTTAACCAAAGTACTGCCAAACAATAAGAAAATAAAACTCCCAAAAACAAAAACATTGGCCTATTGCCATACTTAACAAATGGGGTTAAGCCACTCATAGGTTGAACGCTCCCACGAACAACTTCTGACTCAAACATTCCCGCTAATTCCTGAATTTTACCATTGTGGCCTATTACAGCAGAAAGGCCGTTGTTACTTGAGCGAATAAGTGGTCTGCCAACTTCTAACGCCCTTATCTGAGCAATCTGAAGACGTTGCCACGGGGCAAATGAATCTCCAAACCAAGCATCTTCGCTTATATTCACGAGTACCGTTGATTCTGGCAACATAGATAAAACTCGAGCTTGGAATGCATCTTCATAACAAATAGTCACACCGATTTGATTGCCTGCCAATTTCATTGGGGATTGCGGTTGCTTCCATGATGTAAAACTAGACATAGGCATGTCCAAATTATCAAGAATCCAACTGAATAAAAAGGGCATTGGGAGATACTCTCCAAACATAACTAACTGACGCTTTCTATATATATCGATATCTCTTGATATTCCAACAGCGCTGTTGAAATACTTCAATTCTGGCTCAACTTTTTTCTCTAGCACACCAAATATGTAATCAGCGGGATGTTCTACCAATTGTCGAATAAAAATAGTCGATAACTGATCAAGATAGATTGGCAAAGAAGATTCTGGCCAAACAATTAAATCAGCATTGGTTTCCACACTACTTGCTGTAAGATAATCTTTTGCAATATTTTGAATTTCGGCTGGATTCCATTTTTCCGACAACGAAACGTTGTTCTGAATAATTGCTACACTAATTGGCTCGCCATCAGAAAAAACGAAAACTTGTTGTCTACAAAAAACCGATAATAAAATTATCAAAGTCATAGCAAATACGGAGACCAAACGTGTTTTTAAGGCTCCCACAAATATTAGTATTATTGCGGATCCAAACATAGCTGCCATAAAGCTGACAGAGAACGCTCCTGCAACTGGTGCCCAAGACCCTATCATGGTATCGACCTGAGTATAACCAAGTAAAAGCCATGGGAAACCACCAAACATCTGACTACGTAACCACTCGAATAATACCCATAACGCCGGACAAATCAGAAGCATTCTGACACTGAGACCCAAATGTTTGAACATACCTTGTAATAATCCGCAAATCGCGGGGTACAGTGCCATTATGAAAATAAATAAAAAAACGATAAGGACAGCTAATGATGCTGGCATGTTACCGTAACTATGCAAGCTAACAAAAACCCAAGAAACTCCTGTAGTGAAGGCGCCTATACCAAATAAAAGCCCTAGAAAAAAGCTGGCTTTTGGAGTTGCCGAAACCCAAAGAAAAAATAAAACTGCTACGCTTAAAGGTGCTACAGAAAAATATTCCAATGGTGCAAAACCTAATGAAAAAAACGCCCCAGCTATGATTGAAATAATCGCTGGTACAAATCGATAGTAAAATACGTTATAGGTCATCACAAAAAACTTGCATCAAGAACTTTACGAGTCTGACTGACAAATAATTAATTATATTTAGGAGTGATACTGACACGCAATAATCGTGCTCTTCTTCGATCGGCGCCAATAACTTCTATATTGACGATCATTAACCATTATTCGCTCACCTCGTCTAGGCACATGCCCTAACCGCTGTGTTACTAAACCTCCTATAGTATCAAAGTCTCTGTCATCCAGATCCATATTACAAAGCTTTTTGAATCGACTAATGGGAAGCTCTGATCGTATAATCCAAACATCTTTATCCCGGCGCAATACCATCTCCTTCTCTTCATCTGCATCTGTTTCATCTTCAATATCTCCGACAATTTCCTCTAAAACATCCTCAATGGTAATTAAACCAATAACCCCACCATGCTCATCTACCACTATGGCCATATGATTCCTGCTATCCCTGAACTCCTGGAGCAACACGCTCAATCGTTTGGTCCCAGGGATAAACACTGCTGGTCTCAAAAATTCCTCCATTGGAAAACGATCATCTGCGGTTTTGGCTGTGTGCCTCAATAAATCCTTAGCCAATAAAATTCCTAAAATCTCATCCCTGTCACCATCTATTACTGGAAATCTGGAATGCGCTGAATCTACTACCATCGGCAAAATTACACTGAAGGAGTCACTTGAATTAATGGTAACCATTTGAGCGCGCGCCACCATAGCTTGATCAACTTGTAATTCGGAAACACGAATAATTCGGTGCATCATAGATAATGAATTTTCATCAATTAAATTGCGCTTCCGAGAAGCATTCAGCAAATCAAAAAACTGTTGTCGTGTCTTTGGGGTCGTTCTAAAAGAATAAGCTAGTTGACAAAGTAATGAAATTAAATCTTGATTAAACCTACGCATGCTTTTTGTAAAAGTCAAAAAATTCTTGCTAATATGGAATAGCAAAACCAAGATCATTCAACAATTTAATTTCTAAACCTTCCATTATCATCGCTTGATCTTCAGTTTCATGATCATAACCAAAAAGATGTAATATTCCGTGAACAACTATGTGAGCCCAATGATCTATCAATAATTTTTCTTGTTCTTTAGCCTCTTTGACAACGACTGACCCACATATAACTACATCCCCAAGCAAATCAACGTCTACATTGGGCAAGGGCTCATAACCAAAGGATAAAACATTTGTTAGCTGATCCTTACCTCGATATAGTCGGTTTAAGTCTCTTATTTCTTTCTCATCCACAATTCGTATGGTTAATGGAACCACCCGTCGATTAAGTAGAGCAAAAACAGAATATGCCCATTCCGTAATTTGCTTTTTTTTCGGCACTGTAGCACTAAACGCGCTTATTTGAACATCAATAACACTTATCACGAGGGATCGATATCTTTGATAGTCTCTTTCTCATAAGCTTCAACTATTTTTTGAACCAATGAATGTCGTACCACATCTTTAGAATCAAAATTAGTCACGCCGATCTCTTCAACGCTACTCAATAAATCGATAGCGTGTTCTAATCCAGAACGTATACCGTTAGGTAAATCAGCTTGACTTGGGTCTCCTGTGACTACGACCTTAGAGCCGTAACCAATACGGGTAAGAAACATCTTCATCTGCTCAACTGTTGTATTCTGCGCTTCATCCAATATGACAAAAGATTCGTTGAGCGTTCGTCCTCTCATGTAAGCAAGTGGAGCTAACTCAATTACGTTCCTCTCAAGTAACCGACCAACTCGTTCAACACCTAACATCTCATAAAGTGCATCATACAAAGGGCGCAAATAAGGATCTACTTTTTGTCCAATATCGCCTGGCAAAAAACCCAAGCGTTCACCAGCTTCGACGGCAGGCCTAACTAAAACGATCCGCGTACATTGGCTATCAGACAACGCTTCAACAGCACATGCCACCGCTAGGTAAGTTTTTCCTGTTCCAGCGGGTCCAACTCCAAAACTCAAATCTTTATTCTTAACGTTTTTTAGATAAGAGCGCTGATTTTGATTCCGACCACGAATTATCACTTTTCGGATCCTTACCAGAACATCATCACTAGCGCTCTCTATGGAGATTTTGTCATTTGAACCTTGGGAAATAATAAGATGCACATTTTCGGGGGTCAGCTGACATTTGCCTCTCGTATTTTCATACAATAGTTCTAAAACCTTAACCGCATTTCGAACTTGATCCTTTTCCCCATCTACATAAAACAAATTCCCTCGATGGGAAATACGAACATTAAATTGCTTTTCGACTTTCCTAAGATTGTCGTTATACTCACCACATAAACCAACTAAACGTTGATTGTCTTCAGGCTCGAGCCTGAATGCTGAAGCATTGTTATCAGGCTTTGAAATAGAGGCCATAAACTATCATCAATGAAAAAGTAATCTACTAACTTTCCGTAACATCTGCGGAAAGTAGAGTCCCGCGCAGTGAATTAGGAAGGGCTTCTAAAACCGAAACATTAGCGAAATTACCTATTAGATCGGGTGTCCCAACAAAGTTAATTACTCTATTATTTTGTGTCCTTCCAGACAGGTCTCTAAAATTTTTTCTTGAATATCCATCTACCAATACTTGCTGTTCTGATCCAATCATAGAACTACTTATAGCAAATGCGGAAACATTTATGGATTCTTGCAAAATTGCTAATCTTTCCTGCTTTATGGAATCAGGAACCTTATCCGGCAGTTCTGCCGCGGGCGTCCCTGGTCTTTCACTATAGATGAAACTGAAAGATTGATCAAAACCAACACGATGAATTAAATTCATTGTTTCTTCAAAATCCTTATCCGTTTCGCCGGGAAACCCCACAATAAAATCAGATGAAATCGATAAATTCGGACGAATAGTTCGTAATCCGTGGATGATCGATTCATAATCAGAGATCGTATATTGTCGTTTCATTCTGGTTAATATACGATTCGATCCGCTCTGCACAGGCAAATGGACATGACTTACTAATTCCGGCACATCTCTATAAATTTCTATTAGTTTAGAACTAAAATCAATAGGGTGTGAGGTTGTATAACGAACCCTATCAATCCCATCTACAGAAGCCACATAATTAATTAGATCTGCAAAATCAATTACTCCTCCACCATGTCGGACACCGCGATATCCATTAACATTTTGCCCCAACAAAGTAACCTCGCGCACGCCTTCAGAGGCTAGCTCGTAAATTTCCGTTATGACATCATCAAAAGACCGGCTAAATTCTTCACCACGCGTGTATGGAACAACGCAAAAACTACAGTATTTGCTACAACCTTCCATAACAGATACAAGAGCACGTGGGCCACTAACATTCGGCGGTGGCAAGTTATCAAACTTTTCGATTTCTGGGAAACTTATATCTAACAAGGGCTGTCTTTCGGTGAGAACTTTATCGTAAAGATGTGGTAATCGGTGGTAAGTTTGAGGTCCAAATATTAGGTCTACATATGGTGCCCTTCGTAAGATACTTTCACCCTCCTGGCTAGCCACACACCCACCCACGCCTATCACGAGTCCTTTTTTTTCGTGCTTCCAGTCGCGCCATCTGCCTAATTGGGAAAAAACTTTCTCTGCAGCTTTTTCCCTCACAGAACACGTATTCAAAAGCAAAAAATCTGCATCGTGAGGATGTTCTGTTAACTCTAGCCCATGAGATTCTTTCATAAGATCAGCAATTCGCCGAGAATCATACTCATTCATCTGGCAACCAAATGTTTTAATAAAGAGTTTTCCGCTCATCATATATTCTGACTAGAATTTAGTTTTTTTAGTCTCAAAAACAAATTTATTTTCACTTTTCTTTTGATTAATTGGGCGGGCAAAAACAATTCTTGCTTCAAATAAAAAATTCTATTTTGTCAAAATAAAAATCCCTTTAATCATGCTAACCGAATTACATTAATCAATATCGTTCGATACCTGGATCATTCCATTTTCCACCCTAACTGAAAAGGTTTGAATTGGCTCATAGGCTGGTGCTTGCAAGACCTCTCCTGTTCTAATATCAAATTGAGCTCCATGACGCGGACACTCGACGATGTGGTCGAAAACACACCCGCTTGATATTTCTGAACCATCATGCGTACAAATGTCTTGGATAGCATAAAACTCCCCCGATACATTAAAAATAGCTACTTCCATCCCTTCAAGCTCAAAAACGAAAACTTCACCAGTGTCTATCGTATTGTGATCGACGACATCTACCCACTTAGTCATAACTATATGAGACCAAGCTGTAGCTTTGCCGCTTCATCCATTTGATCCATATCCCATGGCGGATCCCAAACCACGTTCACAACCGCCTCCTCAACCCCGATGACTGATCTTGCTGCTGTTTCAACTTCGCCTGGAAGGCTGCCAGCTACGGGACAGTTAGGGGAAGTTAGGGTCATATCTATCGAAGCAATATTGTCATGAGAAATATCGATAGAGTAAATCAGCCCAAGATCGTAAACATTAACAGGTATCTCAGGATCGTAGACCTCTTTTAGAGCCAATACCACATTATCTCTAAGATCTTTCTCAGAGGAGGGTTTTTCGAAACTTTTAGCACTCACATCCTCATTTAATACATCTTCCATTTGATTGCGATTGCTACCGTTGGGTTCCATTCCGATACTGTCATCCTTAGTCAAATTGCTAACATTACGATCAATAGATAATTGTGATTCGTTCAATTCCAAACTTTCAGCATCGTTGTAATCTTGACTTTTAATATCTCTATTAATATCCCTACTCCCTTTGAAGAAATTTTCAACAAACTTGTCGTATCGTTTTTTTACTCCCATGCTATTCAATCTAGAAAAATATTTAATTATTCGGTTTTTACGGTATCTTCACTACCATCTAGACTGGATAAAAGAGTATGCCAAGCCAAGGTAGCACACTTAACTCGTGCGGGAAATGCTTTAACCCCCGACAAGACTTCGAGCTTGCCAAGATCCAAAGCCTCATTTCCATCTTTATGTTTTCCCGTAACAGATTCGCAAAAAACCTGAAAGTACTCTTTGGCTTCATCCACAGTCCGTCCGGCTAGCACTTCAGTCATTATTGAGGCTGAGGCTGTTGATATGGCGCATCCCTTGCCTTCGAAGCAGATTTTTTCTATAACTGAATCATCGTTCACATACAAATACAGATCTATTTGATCACCACAAAGTGGATTAAATCCTTCACCTGTATGACTCGCATGATCAATAGCTCCCATATTTCTGGGATTACGATTATGATCCATGATTACTTCCTGGTAAAGATCGCGAAGATTAGCCATCAACCAAATAACCCCGTAACTTTATCAATAGCATCAAACAAAATATCTATCTCAGAAAAAGTGTTATACACAGCAAAAGATACCCTTACCGTTGCTGGGACCCCAAAATATTCCATAACCGGCATAGCACAATGATGGCCAGCCCGTACTGCAACGCCCTCATGATCTAGAATCGTACCAACATCATGGGGATGTATATTGTCTAAAGTAAAAGAAAGAATTGCAGATTTATCTAACGCAGTACCAATTATACGAATTTCGGATCTCTCCACGGTTTTTTCCGTCACATATTCGAGCAACTTTTCCTCGTGATTTTGTATTTTCTGAATCCCTAAATTTGTCAAGTACTCTACTGCTGCCCCCAAACCAATTACACCGGCGATATTTGGAGTACCAGCCTCAAACTTGTAGGGTAGATCATTATATTCAGAGCCAGCAAAACACACTTTCTTGATCATGTCGCCACCACCCTGCCACGGAGGCATAGCATCCAAAAGTGATTCCCGACCATAAAGCACACCTATCCCAGTCGGGCCATACAGCTTATGGCCCGAAAAAACAAAAAAATCGCAATCTAAATCCTGCATATCTACAGCCATATGAGGCGCGCTCTGTGCACCATCAACTAATACGATAGCACCTACTTGGTGAGCCATAGCCGTTAATTCTCGTACTGGATTAATCGTCCCCAATGCATTTGAAACGTGAGTAACAGCAACAAGACGTGTTCGCTCATTCAACAAAGTACTAAAACTTTCCAGAATTAATTCACCTTTTTCATTTATGGGTGCAACTTTCAATACAGCTCCTGTCTGTTCACATAGCATCTGCCATGGAACAATATTCGAATGATGCTCCATCTCTGTAACTAAAATTTCGTCCCCGGTAACAATATTTCCAGAACCATAGCTGGATGCCACTAAATTAATACCTTCTGTGGCGCCTCGCACAAATATGATCTCATTAATTGACCTAGCATTAATTAAAGTTGCAATCTTTTCTCTAGCACTCTCATACTGATTTGTAGCACGTTGGCTAAGGGTGTGCACCCCACGATGAATATTAGAGTGATCATTCGAATAATAATCACTTATTGCTTGGATTACATGTCTAGGTTTTTGCGAACTTGCCCCATTATCGAGGTATACCAAAGCATGGTTATTTACTTGTTGCTGAAGGATAGGGAAGTCACTTCGAACCAGTTCCAAATCTAAATCAGTGGCATCTAACACCTTAGATGCGGTCGATGACTTACTTGAAAAATTCATTTTTTTTTACAAGGACCTCTTCGAACCGATTGTTGAGATATTTACGAAAAGATGCTGGTTCCAGTTTATTTAAGACTTCCTTTGCAAAAGCCTGGGTTAGAATTTTTTTAGCATCTAATTTTTTTATACCACGCGATTGCAGATAAAACACTAATTCATCATCTAACTGACCTATGGTTGCACCATGTGCACATCTAACATCATCTGCATAAATTTCAAGCTGTGGCATGCTATCAGCTTCCGCCTGTCGTGACAGCATCAGATTATGGTTCTCTTGTACCGCATTCGTCTGCTGTGCATTGGGCTTAACCTCAATATGCCCACGAAATACACCTCTCGAACTTCCGTCAAGTATTCCTCTATAAACTTGATGGCTAGTTGTATCGGATGCATTGTGGGAAACTCTGGTATCATTATCAATATGCTGGCTCTTATCACCTACATACAAGCCGTTGAGACCAACCTGGGAACCCGCTCCATTTAAATTAACGTTTAAGTCATTACGAACCAAAGCCCCACCAAATGTGATAGTTGTTGTTGAGAGGTGGGCTTCTCGTCCTACTTCAAAAAACGATCCACCAATGTGGAAGCTTTTTAGACTTTCATCTTGAAACTTCACGAAATTAAGTTTTGCTTCGTCTTCGATTACTACTTCTGATACGGCACTAGTCAAACAAGACGTTGGTGACAGCGAGGAATATCGCTCAATCAATGTCGCTTCACTTCCAGTATGAAGCCATACTAAGTTTCTTGGCAAAACTAGCAAATCCTCCTGAGCAGAAGAGATATAAACACATTCTATTGGCTTATCCAATCTAACATCGGGATCAATTTCGATGAAAGCTCCATCAAAAACAAACGCAGAATTGATCGCATTAAATCCATGAGTAGGCTCTTGAAGTGCTTTACCTAATTTGTCTTTGATTCTTTGCGAGCTCTGATCCAGTGTCTCAGCGAGACCACGAACCATGACTCCCTTTGGTAAAGCATCACATCGCGAAATTTGTGGAATCCAACGTCCATCTAAGAATAACAACAAATGGGACTCTATTCCTGGAATAATCAAATTATTTATCAATGTTTCATCGAATTGAGATTCAATCATTTGGGGCCTAAACGATTTTCGCGCAATAGACCGAACATCCGTGTATTTCCAATGCTCGTCTTTAGTTTTCGGTAACCCCATTTGTCGAAATCGAGTCAATGCTTCGCGACGATGATTATCAAGCCAATTAATACCGATAGCTGGGAGTGCAGAAGAAACCGAATCATACATTGTCAGATAATCCTCGGATCTATCGCCGCCAGTGCCTAACATACTCTTAACCTGCTTTTGCCAAATCGGAATCACTGGAGTGGCTGTCAATCCACCCATAACCCTTCTCCTCAAGCTCGATCGCAAGAGAACGCCCGCCCGATCTGATAACTTTGCCACCAGCCAATACATGCACTTTGTCTGGAATAATATATTCAAGTAGTCGTTGATAGTGAGTGACCAAAACAAAGCTACGACTTGCGTTTCTTAAAGAATTAACTCCATTTGCTACGACTTTTAACGCATCAATATCAAGACCTGAATCAGTTTCATCCAAAAGAGAAAGAGTTGGCTCGAGCATAGCCATCTGAAAAATCTCATTTCTTTTTTTCTCTCCCCCCGAAAATCCCTCATTCACCGAACGGTAGAGAAACTCTTCTTTCATTTCAAGTAAGCCCAACTTTTCTTTAGCTAATTTTAAAAAATCTATTGCATCCAGTTCTTCCTCTCCTCTCGAGATGCGAACAGAATTCAAAGCTTCTTTTAAGAAATAAACATTAGCAACGCCAGGAATTTCAACAGGGTACTGAAACGCTAAAAAGAGACCTTGTCGCGCTCTTTCTTCCGCTGATAGTTCCAACAAATCATCTTGCTGATAATGGATCGATCCTTCAACAATATTGTAACCATCTCGCCCTGCGATCACATTTGCTAAAGTACTTTTACCCGATCCGTTCGGTCCCATAATCGCATGTACCTCCCCTGATTTTACTTCCAGATTAAGGCCATTAAGAATCATTTTGCCGTCAACTTCAACGGTAAGATTCGAAATCATCAACATATTTTGGTTCCCCTTCTTTACCTAAATCGTGCTTAATTTAGATTTGCTGCCTTAAATTAAGTATCTTGCCTAAAAAAATATTAGCCAACCGACCCTTCTAAACTGATAGAGAGTAGCTTTTGCGCTTCCACCGCAAACTCCATCGGAAGTTCCTTAAATACAGTCTTGCAAAAACCATTGACGATTAACGAGATCGCATCTTCATCTGATAATCCTCTTTGTCGACAGTAAAACAATTGATCTTCTCCTATTTTTGAGGTTGTCGCCTCATGCTCAATTCTGGCAGTTGGATTTTTGACCTCTAAATAAGGATAGGTGTGAGCACCACATTTATCACCCATAAGCAATGAATCGCATTGCGAAAAATTACGGGCGTTTTCGGCATCCTTGATTACTTTGACCAAGCCTCTATAAGCATTTTGGCCAAAACCAGCAGAAATTCCTTTCGAAATAATCGTACTAGTAGTGTCATTCCCAATATGAACCATTTTCGTTCCTGTATCAGCTTGTTGCCTATTGTTAGTTAGTGCAACGGAATAAAATTCGCCTACTGAACGATTACCCTCCAAAAGTACACTGGGGTATTTCCATGTGATTGCTGAACCGGTTTCTACTTGCGTCCAAGAAATTTTTGAATCGTCTCCACGACAGGCGCCACGCTTAGTCACGAAGTTGTAGATTCCACCACGGCCCTCTGCATCTCCAGGATACCAATTTTGTACTGTGGAATACTTAATTTCAGCCCCTCTCAGAGCAATTAACTCTACAACCGCTGCGTGCAATTGGTTTTCATCTCTCATGGGTGCAGTACAACCCTCAAGATAGCTAACATAGCTATCTTCATCAGCGATAATTAAAGTTCTTTCGAACTGGCCTGTATTAAGAGCGTTAATTCGAAAATAGGTTGACAGCTCCATAGGACATCGCACTCCTTTTGGTACATACACAAAAGAGCCATCTGAAAACACGGCCGAATTGAGAGCAGCATAAAAATTGTCACTTGGCGGAACAACCGTACCCAGATACTTGCGCACAAGATCAGGGTATTTTTTTAATGCCTCCGAAAATGAACAGAAGATGATACCCGCTTCAGCAAGTTCTTTCTTAAAGGTTGTGGCCACTGATACACTGTCAAATACAGCATCAACCGCTACGCCAGACAGCATTTTTTGCTCTTCAAGCGGGATACCTAACTTATCATATGTTTCTAGGATTTTAGGATCAACCTCGTCCAAGCTTTTTGGGCCGTCCCCTGTTTTTTGCGGCGCAGAATAGTAACTTATAGTCTGAAAATCTATAGGTAAGTGAGAAACATGCGCCCACTTTGGGGCAGTCATCTTGCCCCAGCGTTTGAAAGCATCTAATCGCCATTCGAGCATAAAAGCGGGTTCGGTTTTCTTGAGGGACAACGTCCTGATAACATTTTCATCTAATCCAGGCGGCAAGGTATCAGATTCTATGTCTGTTACAAAACCTGCTTTATATTCGCCTCCTATTACATTATCTAGTTCTGCGTCTAAAGAATTCATCTAAAAAATAATTACCCGTCGTTATTAATAATTTAAGTTAGTCTGCTAGCTTAGCTCTCGGGAAATGAAACTATTGCATCACCACGTTTTGGATTCCAATAAATCCCTGTTTTCCATCCTGCCTCTGGGCCACTGCTCTAACACGTGGTCGCTCAATTAGATCCAGAAGAGTTATATCATTTAAAAACTGGTAGATTTTTTCACTCAATTCGACCCAAAGCTCATGAGTTAAGCATTCTTCTCCTTGGTGGCAATTGGATCTACCTCCGCACCGAGTTAAGTCAGAGTTTTCATCAACCGCGGATATAATCCCTGCTATAGACACATCTTTTGGATTCCTAGTCAGCCTGTAACCACCCCCAGGCCCTCTAGTCCCACGCACCAAACCACTCTGTCGCAAATTAGCAAATAACTGCTCTAAATAAGACAACGATATTTCTTGTTTGTCCGCTATTTCTTGAAGTGTCACGGGCCTTGAACCCTCATGTAGGGCTAAATCAAGCATAGCTGTTACTGCATATCTACCTCTCGTCGTAAGTTGCATATGATTCATCCTCCCTCTAATTCAGAAGCCTAAAAACCTGCCTATCTAAAACAAAGTCGAATTATAAAGATTTGATAGAAAAAACCAAGTTATTTAATAAGGATTTAATATGCTATTGATTTTATTGTGTATTTAATTGATTGATTTTTTGTAGGTCTTCGTCATGCCGAGCGCCATGACTGCTACTCCACTCACAATTAGGGAAACTGCGAACACCCAAGACGGCATTTGATTAACTTCCCCCACTACACCCATTACCAACCCAATTAATCCAATCAAAAGGATTAAAAAACCTAACGCTATTATCTTTAATTTCAGCCTTCGAACTCTTATCTCTGATCTCAATGAAAATATTTCTTCATGTTGCGAAAAGCGAGCCAATCGCGCTTCCTTTGTTTCCCTTAGAAGCTCAGAACCCATAGTTGACAATTTTGGGATCATCGGGACAAGTCGAGGCAGCTCCTGTCGCAAATCTTTTAATATAGCTGCTGGGCCAATTTGATCCTTGACCCATCGCTCGAGATAAGGCTTAGCAGTCTCCCACAGATCTAACCCTGGATATAACTGCCGACCTAAACCCTCAATATTAAATAAGGTTTTTTGCAACAAAATTAACTGTGGTTGTATTGGCATATTGAATCGTCTTGCTGTCTGAAATAATCGCACAACCAATCTCGCAAAAGATATTTCACTTATAGGCTTAGCAAAAATTGGCTCACAAACTGTACGAATAGCTGCTTCAAATTCATCAACACGTGTATCAGGCGGAACCCAACCTGCCCGAATGTGCGCTTCCGCAACCCTGCGATAGTCTCGATTGAAGAAAGCAAGAAAATTTTCTGCCAGATACTGTTTGTCTTCATCACCCAACGTGCCCATAATTCCGAAATCCACTGCTTTATATTGACCATCTAAACCAACAAAAATATTACCTGGATGCATGTCTGCATGGAAAAATCCATCCCTAAAAGCTTGCGTGAAAAAGATCTCTACGCCATTATGAGCCAACGTACGAAGATTAATTCCCGCTTCTTGTATAGCCCTAACATCTCGAATCGGTATACCAGCAACCTCTTCCATAACCATCACACTGCGTCGAGTATGCTCCCAATATACTTTGGGGACATAAATGATCTCCGAATCTGAAAAATTACTCCTTAATTTTGAAGCATTAGAAGCTTCCCGCATTAAATCAAGTTCGTCATTAATTGTTTTTTTATATTCATTGACTAATTCTATTGCACGGAGTCGCCGTGCCTCTGAAAAGCATCTTTCAGAAACACGAGCAAGGAGAAAAAGTAACTGGATGTCTCTGTTGATTACCTCCTCAACATCAGGGCGGAGTACCTTAACTATAACTTCAGTTCCATCATGAAGTCGCGCCCGATGTACTTGTGCAACAGATGCCGAGGCAACTGGAACGCTCTCAAAAAAAGAAAAATAGTTTTCAAGTGATTCCCCATACGCCTGTTCAATAAGATCTTTTGCGAGCTGCCCCGAAAATGGGGTCACATCATCTTGTAGTTTAGTTAACTCAATCGCTAACTCCTCTGGTATTAAATCAGGTCGCGTTGATAACATTTGGCCAAATTTAATAAATACCGGGCCAAGATCTTCTAGAGCTTTGCGCAATCTATAACTTTTACCAGGCCTATCTTTTCCTTTAGGGAAAATTATTCTAGTGATAAATATAACGCGGGCAACACTGTATAAAATGTTTTTCGGAACGAATTCGCCTAGATCATATTTCAAAAAAATACGAACGATGCGAATCAACCGGGGAGTATTGCTTAAGACTTTAAGCATTGACAATGCCTATTACAAATAATTGTGGGAGAGTAACCGCATTTCTAACTTTAAAACGTCTTCCGCAAGCTGATTTACCCTAGAGAAATGCTTTTCAGTCTGCTCTCGGGTCAGAAGCAAAGTGCTCTCACGCTGAAAATAATCAGAAATATTTTTAATTAGCTCTGACTTGGCGTTATCTTGCCAACCTTTGATCATGCTCGCTCCCCAAAAAATATTATGCGTAAAGCAATCACCAACAAATTTTGACATCCCCTCTTCCCAATCTGGCTGGAAATTAGAAAGAAACTGCTCAACTTCGATTACAATATCAGTGTCTCCATCAATATCCTCTACCAGCCTGGACCAGAAAATAGATCTTGACGAAACTTTCAGCCTCTGGGTGGGAAAAGTACTCATCCGCACTGTTACATCTGGGGGACCAGCAGCATCTGGCAGTATTCCTACTTGACCATTCTGCACTCTAAGAAAAAAAAGCAGCTCATCTTTAAATTCTAATCTTATGAGGCTACCATCAAGGGGAGCAAGTTTCGAAGTGATGTCTGGATCCATAGAAAGCAACTGGTTAGTGACGAATTCGATAAAGGAATCAATAGGTTGAGTCGGTAAAAACGAAAAATATGTTTTGTTTCTCATGATCCGATCAAGTAATTAGTATCGAAAACCAAGATGAATACAAACAATTCCGCCTGTTAAATTTGTGTAGGTGACATCCTCAAAACCAACATCTTTCATCATATTCTTTAATTTATCTTGGTTAGGATGTCGTCGAATTGATTCAACAAGATAACGATAACTTTCTTCATCGCTAGCTACTGCTCGACCGAGTCTAGGTATGATCGAAAAGGAATACTGATCGTAAATTTGTTTCAAGGTTTTAGATGATGGTTCGGAAAATTCTAGTATGAGAATCCTACCACCTGGCTTCAGGACTCGAAACATCGAACGGAGAGAAGATGAAATACGAGAGATGTTCCTTAGTCCGAAGCCTATACTAACGCAATCAAAGTATTGATCCTTGAAGGGCAATTTTTCTGCGTTACACAAAGTGTAATCCACATTTTTAATATATCCTTTATCGACCATTTGCCGCATCCCTTTCGCTAACATTGGTTGACTGATATCGACCGAAACAACTCTTCCTCCTTCTCCCACGCGCTCTATCAAACGTTTGGTTAAATCCCCACTTCCCGCTGCCACATCTAAAACTTTATGACCTTTTCTTACACCACTTTGCGTTATTGCAATATTTTTCCAAATTCTATGGAGACCAAATGACATCAAATCGTTCATCAAGTCATACTGATCGACCACCGAACTGAATACACTTTTTACTAACTTTGTTTTCTCTAGTTCGGAAACTTCCCTGAAGCCAAAATAAGATTTGTTATTTTTTTTTTGTTCCGCCATTTCGCTGTTACGCTGACACCATCATCATATTAATTATTTCCGCCGTTATGTTTCTCTCAGCGTCTCGCAGTCCTTTTTTTAGATGAAACCTTTTTAATTTTTTTCTTAGTGGTAGTTTTCTTGGCTACTTTTTTCTTAGTGGTAGTTTTCTTGGCTACTTTTTTCTTAGTGGTAGTTTT
>MDTE01006513.1_pt1 | contig 99772 bp, 81 predicted proteins | sample 811231 | NCBI WGS metagenome assembly MDTE01 (sample SAMN05326651, study PRJNA326480) | marine metagenome | isolation source: seawater | place: Indian Ocean: Red Sea | collected 2010 | reverse complement strand
TGGACTTGCTCGGTGTAAAAAGGATTTTGGTACAGTCTACACAAAAATGAGTGACGCTGATATTAAAGCATGGGCTGCGATGTTGCCTCCATTAGCCAAGAACTGGGCGGCTGCTCAGGACAAGAAAGGGTTGCCTGGTACAGCGATTTTGAAAGCTTGGATGAAAGAGATGCGAGCAAATAATCAGCCTGTTATGCGCGACTGGGATGTGAAATAGTCTAGTAAATTGATTCATACTTTACTTTTTAATTAATAGTTGAGGGGAGCCGCCGTAAGGCGGCTCCTATTAAATGTTGTCTTCAATTTTCAAGCTACTTAATGGTGCAAGACACTTATTTGACTTGGTTGTGGTCTCAGCGAATGCTGCAGCTTCAAGTTGGATATTTGTATTAATGACTTTAGTAACTGCAGATATAGTTCTACGGTTTGTTTTCGATTCCCCAATCTCTGGCGTCACAGAAATCGTTGAGATCTCAATTGTCATCGTCTTGTATTTACAATTAACTCATACTCTCAAAGTTGGACGTATGACTCGTTCAGATGCACTATACTCAGCAATTCTTAGACGCTTTCCGGCAGTAGGAAATATTATGGGTTTCTTCTTCAGCGCAGCTGGAGTAGGTCTTATGATTGCGATTATAAAAGGTGGGTGGACTAAATGGCTACAGGCATACCATGGTGATTTCTTTGTCGGTAATGTCGGTGTGTTTACCTTCCCAGAATGGCCTCAGAGATTAGTTCTTGTAATTGGTTGTGCTCTATTAGCGATACAGTTCGCATTGATGGCATTAGACAATATAAGAGCATTATTTGGTAAACCGCCATTATCGTCTGGTAAGGTCGATAATGTTCAGAGTCAAGCAGTTGAGGAGAGCGCCAAATGAGTGGTCTAGAGGTTGGTGCCGTTTCAATTCTAGCAATGTTAGTATTGATATATATAGGCATGTATGTGCCTATTGTTTTGGCGTTTATTTCGTTCGTGGGTGTCTGGGTTGTAAAAGGAAATGTCAACATAGCAGTGAGTCTATTGTGGATTGCTTCGGCTAAGACGGTTGGTAACTTTCTATTCGGTGTGATTCCTTTGTTTGTTCTCATGGGCTTATTAGTGAGCGCCTGCGGTATGGGACGCGATACATATGACATAGCCCAAAGTTTGGTGAAGAGAATTCGGGGTGGGTTAGGCATGGCCACCGTAGTAGCCAATGCAATTTTTGCTGCTATAACGGGGGTTTCTATAGCTTCTGCAACAGTTTTTACCCGAATTTCAGTACCAGAGATGTTACGATACGGGTACAAAGGAAGGTTTGCAGTTGGAGTGGTTGCTGGATCCTCTGTACTAGGAATGCTTATTCCACCAAGTGTTTTGCTAATTATCTATGCTCTAATAGCTGAAGAATCTGTTGGCGATCTGTTTATCGCGGGAGTAGGGCCAGGGCTTCTTTTAACAGCTGCATTTTGCGGGTTGATAGCATTTATGGCTTATGTTTTTCCCAATTCTGTTGCATCTCCCGAGACATTTGCGCAAGAAAGTGAAAGCGAGACCCGTATATCTAGAAAAGAGCTCGTGTCTAAATCATGGCCAATTGCAACTCTAATTTTAGTTGTTCTTGGAGGAATTTATGCTGGGTTTTATACGCCTACAGAGGCTGGTGCTGCCGGAGCTTTTGTAGCATTTCTTTTTGCCTTATCAAGAAGAAGTCTAACTTGGAGATCAACTTGGGTAATTTTGGTTGAAGCTGGTCATATTTCAGCTACTTTGTTGTTCCTAATTGTTTCAGCCAGTATGTACAGTCGGATGCTAGGTATCACGGGATTACCTACCCAGTTGGGAACCTGGATAGGGGAAATGGATGCCAGTTTTGGAATGCTTCTATTTCTTTATGTTGTTATAGTTTTAGTATTGGGAACTATAATTGATTCAGTTTCGATTATGTTGATATCGGTGCCATTATTTTTAGTGGTTTTGGCTCCATTTAATGTTGATCTGGTTTGGTTTGGTATAGTAACCATTATAGCTACAGAGATTGGGCTGCTAACGCCACCTTTAGGCTTGGCTGTATATGTCATCAAGAGCACATTAGATAGAGACGACATTTCTCTTGCAGATATTTTTATAGGGGCAGCTCCCTTTGCACTGACTATGCTATTCGTCCTAATAGCAATTATTTTAGTGCCTGAAATAAGTTTGTATTTAGTTGAGCTCAGAAGATCCTTCCTTTAAAGAAGCATCCAGGTTGTCCAAACATTGGCTACGGGGGTATCTGATTTGACTCCGTAAAGTCTAATCTGGCCAAAAATCATTCTTTTGCCGGCTTTTACAATCTCGCCTTTAGCAATTATATCAGTTTCATAAGCAGCAGTCATAAAGCTGGTGGTCATGTCGACAGTAGTCATATTTTGATACCCTCCCAAACTAGAAGATATAACAATAACCATTGCTGCATCTGCAAAAGCTAGCATTGATTGTCCAGAAATTACACCTCCAGTCCTAGCCAGATGATCTCCATATGGCATACGAAGTGTAGCTCCATTATCTAAGGTTTCTATTACTTGAATATTTAAGTCCTTGACCCAAGGCGCCATTTTTGTGTCGATTATACTTTGTCCTTCGGCAACAGAGAGTTTTGTCATTATTTCCTCATTTTAAATGTAGCTCTTTTTTATTAGTTTTATATTAGAGTAGAAGGATCGTCATCATTTTGGGGGTATTGTTATGCAAGAATTATTTAATTTAAAGGGTGAAGTGGCACTGATTACCGGTGCTTCAAGTGGATTAGGAGCTCACTTTGCAAAAACTTTAGGCAGAGCGGGTGCAAAAGTTATAGTTGCTGCCAGGCGAATTGATCGCTTAGAAAGACTAGCTGAAACTCTTTCAGAAGAGAATTTACTTTTGTTTCCTCTTGAGATGGATGTTTTAGATGCAGATTCTATAGAAAAAGCAATTAAATACTCTCAAAGCAAGTTAGGGCCAATTACGATCTTAATAAATAATGCTGGAGTGCCATCCTCAGGTCGAGCTATTGAGATGGATGAGGCGGAATGGGATCGTGTTATTGATACAAACATTAAAGGTGCTTGGCTTGTGGCGAGAGAAGTGGCCCGAGGAATGGTCGAGAATAAAATAAGGGGACGACTAATAAATATTGCTTCTATTATTGGAGTAAACACTTCAGCCAAAAGAGTTTTACCCTACTCAGTATCAAAGTCGGGCATGATTAGTTTAACAAAAACTCTGGCTTTAGAGCTCTCCATGGAGGGTATTTGTGTTAATGCAATTGCTCCTGGATATATTCAAACAGAGCTTAACAGTGATTTTTTACAAAGCCCTGCAGGTCAGCGTATTATAACGCGTGTTCCCGTGGGTCGATTTGGAGAACCTGCAGATTTGGACGGTGTTTTATTGATGTTGGCCGGGCCTTCTGCTCGGTATATTACTGGATCCGTATTCACAGTTGATGGTGGTTTATCTCTGTCAACTTTATAAAATACTTTTTTGAGGAGGGTTAAAGGTGGATTTTACTTTATCAGCTGAGTTAGAGGATTTAAGGAAAAGAGTTGGGCTATTCGTTGAAACAGAAGTCATGCCTATTGAGGCCGATCCCAAAAACTTTGATGATCATGAGAATATAGCTTTAAAGCCTTTAAAGGAACTGCGTGATAAGGCTAAATCTTTGGGGCTATGGGCACCCCAGATGCCAATTTCACGCGGTGGTTTAGGTTTAAACACAGTAGGAATGGCCGTTTTCTATGAAGAGGCAGGGAGGTCCCGATTTGGACCAGTGTGTATGAATTGTGCAGCCCCGGATGATGGTAATATGATTTTACTAAACAGATGCGCATCTGAGGAACAAAAGGATAAATGGTTACAGCCTATTATAGATGGTGATTTACGTTCATCAATAATTATGACAGAACCAGCTCCGGGCGCTGGCTCCGATCCTACTTCTATGCTTACTACCGCAACACCAAAAGGGAACAACAAATGGGCTATAGAGGGTCACAAATGGTTTATAACTGGGGCAGAAGGCGCCGAACATTTTATTCTTCTAGCTCGCACTTCCGTAGAAAGTAAAAAAAACCTAACTACATTTCTTTTTCATCGTGATGATCCTGGATGGGAGATTATCCGACGTATTCCGATAATGGGGCCGGAAGAACATGGAGGGCACTGTGAGTTACGCTTCAATAATATGGAAATTCCCGATGAGAATCGTTTAATGGCCGTTGGTGAGGGCATGAAAGCTGTTCAGATTAGACTTGGTACTGCTCGTTTAACTCATTGTATGCGATGGTTAGGAATGGCCAAAAGAGCAATTGAGGAGTGTTTAGAATATGTAAATACAAGAAAAAACTTTGGGATGACTCTTTCTGAGCATGAAGGTGTTCAATGGATGCTGGCTGAAGCAGCTATGGATATTGAAATAGGCAGATTGATGACAATGCGGGCTGCAGCCAAGTTAGATTCTGGGGACCAGGCGCGAAAGGAGGTGTCAATGGCAAAAATCTTTGTATCTGAAGTTCTCCACAAGGCTATAGCAACATCAATCCAATTGAATGGTGCGCGCGGTTATTCCAAAGATCTACCTTTAGAGTGGATGTATCGATACGCACCGCAGGCCAAACTAGTGGATGGGGCATCAGAAGTTCATAAAATGGTAATAGCACGAAATCTTTTGTCTAATGGTAAAGACTTTTGGAGTTGGGATTAGGCGTCAAATCCTTCAATATTTATAGTATGGGGTAGCCACTTTTGGGATTGGATCGATTAGGTATTAAGGTTATCTTGGTAAAATATGCCTATATTGGCAGCACACATTCGCCTGCAAAGTTATTTGCAGTTTAAAACCTTTGTAATCAGAATCAATCATGCATAATGGAAAAGCAGACTAGGGAATTAGGACTACTCTTCCAAGGATACGACCTTCGTCAAGGTCTTGTAGGGTTTCAGTAACACGTGACATAGATCGCTTTTCGACAGGAATTGGAGTTACCTCTCCCTCTCGAACGAGGTCTAAGAGTTCATGCATTTCTTTCAGATTACCAACATAAGAGCCTTGTACTGTCATATTACGCACCGGTAGTGTGAGCGTGGGTATGGTGATTTCTCCACCGTATAGCCCAACGCATATATATTTTCCGCCTTTTCTGACTGCGTCATATCCAAGCCGGCTAGTTTCCGAAGAGCCCACAAAGTCAACAATGGATCCGGGGCCTGTACCTGTTAGCTCTTTTAGTTTTTCTAAAGCATCTTCTTCTGCAGAATTAATTGTATGATCTGCTCCGGCTTGGCGTGCTGCAGCTAATTTTTCTCCATCAATATCCACAACTATTAGTTCATGATCAGGAAGGTATGCTCTTGCTATACCAATTCCCGTTAATCCGACCCCGCCTGCTCCAATAATAACCACTTTGTCATCGTCATAAAGTGGATGAACTTTTGTTAGAGCACTGTAGGATGTAATTCCGGCACAAGCTAAAGTGCAAGCATAGTGCTCAGGTATACCACTTATATCCAGAAGGTATTTAGAGTGCGCAGCCATTACGTGGTCAGCATATCCTCCTGGGGCTAAAACTCCTAATGTTCTCATTGAAACACAATTGTTGTCATTACCTTCGTTACAACGCGGACAATCCCCACAGCCTATCCAAGGAAAAACTAGCCGTTTGTCACCTATCTTAACTCCTGTGGCATCTGGCCCTAAAGCGACAACTTCGCCTACAGGTTCGTGACCCATTGTTAGAGGCAACTTAATACCACGCTCTTCTAAGCTAATAATTTTACCACCACCTCCATCATAGCCACCTTGCCAGAAATACAGATCAGAATGGCAAACTCCACTTGCGGTAATTTTAATAAGTACTTCAGTCCCTTGTGGTTCAGGGTTGTTAGTTTCGATTAGCTGCAATGGTTGATTGGTTTCTACTAATTGATAACTTTTCATTGTTTTCTCTCTCTATGGATATTACTCAAATTTTATCGTAGCACTACCTAGCCCGCTCATATTGACTTCTACTAAATCACCCTGAGAAACCCAATTAGTAGCAATCACTGAACCAAGAGTTACAAATTCTCCCTCCTTAAGCTCTCTGCCTCGATCTGCTAATTTGTTGGCTAACCATGCCAGAGCCTGCAGAGGGTGCCCCATGATTAGGGACCCTTTACCTGTTCCAACTGATGCACCGTTAACAGTCATCTCGCCATCAACATTGGCGAGATCAACATCTTGCCACTCACGTAGAGGTTTTCCAAGTACGCAAGCAGCATTAAAAAAATTATCAGCCACCATAGTTGGAGTATCTAGTTCACGATAGTTGAAGTAACGAGCGTCAACTAATTCTATTGAAGCCATGCAAGATTGAACTGCGTGACGTACACTATTTAAATTAAATGGCGCATCTTTTAATGAAAGATCTTGTCCAAGTTCTACCGCAATCTCAGCTTCCACCCCTGGTTCCTGATAATCAGAATATTTTAGAACGGCTGTTTCTTCGTAAACTGTATTGTCAAAGACTTCTCCGTAAGATGGTTCTTGTATATTCATATATTTTTGCATTACTGGTGTCGTGCATCCAATTTTATAACCTGAAGGTTTACCATGTCCATTTTCTATGAGGATTTGATTAATTTTTTCTTGAACAGTGTAAGCCTCATCAAGGTTCTGTGGTCTAATGTTTTGAGGAAGAAAATTTAGTCTCTTTTTTCCTAACCTATTATTCACAATAATTTTGGCAGCCTCTGCAAAATCATTCTTAGTCATTTTAATACCGTCCTAGCTAGAAAAAGCTTTTTTTAAAGATTTTATAACTTCCTTAAGTGAAGAATCAGCTGCGTCAATAATTTTTCCATAATGAAAAAACCCATGAATCATCCCATCGTAGCAAATATATTTTGCTGGGGAACCTGATTTTCTTAATAATACTGCATAATTTTTTCCGTCGTCTCTCAATGGGTCAAATTCAGCTGTGATTATTAATGCGGGAGGTAGACCGGAGAGGTTTTCAGCTAATGCAGGTCCGAGCCTTAGGTCTCTGCGATCAATTCCATCAGGTAAAAATTGATTTTGATACCAATCAATCTGACTTCGTGTTAAAAAATATGGCTCATCAAGTAGTTTGTAAGATGGTAGATCAAGATTAAACAGAAAGTCGGTTGTGGGATATATAAGGACTTGTAAAATAAAATTTTCTGTCTCCGATTTAGCAACATTTTGGCAGATGAATGCCGCAAGATTTCCTCCAGCGCTATCTCCGCCTATGGCCAGCTTTGCTGGGTTTCCATTTATACTTTGGGCATTATTAATTACCCAGTTTGCTACAGTCAGAGAGTCAGCATGTGCGGCAGGAAATTTATTTTCTGGAGCCAATCTATATCGAGGCGCAATAACGATACAGCCAACTTTATTAGCAATTTTTCGAAGCTGAGGTTCGCGACTTTCAACACTTCCCATCACAAAACCTCCTCCGTGAAAAAACATAAACACTGGAAGTACCTTACTTACTGTATTTTTAGGCCAAAAAATTCTCATTGAAATTGGTCCATTTGGGCCATCGATCATTTGATCTTTTACGTTATCAACAGGTTCTAGATTAAAATTTCGTTTTTTTATGAACTTGTCATATGCTAAACGAGCATTTTTAGGTGTCATTTGGTTGAGAGCTGTAGGCGCGGACGTTAGGCTGTCTAATAGTTCTTGTGCTTGTGGGTGGAGGGGCACTAATTTCTCCTAAACAGTTGTTGTAGTAATCTATCTTTAGCAATCATAATCATTTGAAGATACAGAAAACGAATGTTGGCGAAAGCGAGGGTTTTATGCGATTTGCATGTGATACAGGTGGAACATTTACTGACCTTGTAATTGAAGACGATACAGGAGGGTTAAAGATTTATAAAGCGGCGACAACGCCGAGTGATCCAGTAAAGGGCGTAGTCGATGCTCTTAAACTAGCAGCTAGCGATATGGAGTTAACGCTAGAGTCATTTCTTTCAAAAGGTGATATCCTGGTACATGGGACTACTCACGCTATTAATGCCATAATTACAAATAATACTGCAAAAACCGCCTTTTTAACTACTGAGGGGCATCCAGATATTTTAGTTTTGAGAGAGGGAGGACGTATTGAACCGTTTAATTTCGAGGTACCTTATCCTGAGCCTTATATACCCAGATCTCTAACTTTCGAAGTACCAGAACGAATTGATAGTGCAGGAAAGGTTCATACAGCCCTCGATGAGAAGGCAGTTATCTCTATTTTTGAAAAACTTAGAGAAGAAGAGGTTGAGGCAGTTGCCGTTTGCTTTTTATGGTCCATATCTAATCCGCAACATGAAATAAGAGTAGGGGAGTTATTACAAAAGCACCTTCCTGGAGTACCGTTCTCTCTCTCTCATCAATTAAACCCAGCACTTAGAGAGTATAGACGATCATCTGCGACAGCGATTGACGCGTCTTTAAAACCTCTTATGACAAAGTATTTGGGAGGACTAACTGATCGGCTTTACAGCTCCGGATTTACAGGGAGAACATTAGTTCTTACATCTCAGGGAGGTATGCTTGATGCAGGAGACTTGGCCAATAAACCTATACATGCAATTAACTCAGGACCATCTATGGCGCCAATTGCCGGACGTTATTACGCTGAAATTGATTCGGAGGTTCCAAATGTCATAATTGCGGATACGGGAGGAACCACCTTTGATGTAAGCCTAGTGAGACAGGGCAGAATTCCAATGACAAAAGAAACCTGGATTGGTCAGCCTTACCGGGGTCATATGACAGGGTTTCCTTCGATCGATATAAAAAGTGTTGGAGCAGGAGGAGGATCTATAGCCTGGGTGGACTCTGGGGGACTATTGCATGTGGGGCCTCAAAGTGCTGGTGCTGTTCCTGGACCGGTTTGTTATGGCACGGGCGGAGATGAGCCAACTTTGACAGATGCTTGTCTAACATTAGGGTATGTTGATGCAGATTATTTTTTAGGTGGAGCAATGCGGTTAGATTCTAATAATGCAGCGGATATAATAAATAAAAAAATAGCAAAACAGCTTAATATTTCAACAATGGATGCTGCGGCAGCCATTGTTAGTGTGGCGACAGAGAATATGGTTCAGGCAATAGAAGATATAACCGTCAATCAGGGTATAGATCCAGCTAATTCGGTGCTAATAGGTGGAGGGGGAGCCGCTGGACTTAATTCAATATTTATTGCTCGTCGATTAGGCTGTCCCACAGTGCTAATCCCTGAAACTGGTGCGGGTTTGAGCGCGGCTGGGGCTTTAATGTCAGATCTCACTAATGAATATCGAGCCACTTTTTTTACGACATCAGGCTCTTTCGATCGAAACGGAGTAAATGTAACCTTGAATACTCTGAGAGAACAATGCCAAGCGTTTATTGATGGACCTGGTATGGGGGCAACAAGCCAGGAAATAGAGTTTGCTGTAGAAGCCAGATATGCCTCCCAAGTTTGGGAAATAGAAGTACCTTTGAATAATAGTGTTTTTAATGAAGATTCTGATTTGGAAGCCATGGTTGAAGATTTTCACGCAATGCACGAGCAGATATTTGCAATTCGAGATCCTGGATCAATAATTGAATTTGTAGGATGGAGTGCAACAGCCCGTTGCAGATTGAGTTCTAGTAAAAGCACACGTTTGATTGATAATAATAAACGCTTGGTTTCAGGTAGCCGGAAAGTTTATTTTTCCGAGACTGGCGAAGTTGAGGCAGACCTATATGACTTTTCCTCGATGGAATCACGAACCGAGTTTAAAGGTCCAGCAATAATTGAGTCCCCCTTTACAACAGTGGTTGCTGATGAAAATACGGTCTTTTATCGTACTTCGACAGGTAGCCTTTTGATGCATTCATGAGGAGTATGTTCTGATGGTTAATAAAAAAAAGATGCACCTTGATGGAGGGCAACTTGCAATTTTGGCAAATCGTTTTGAGGGGATTTCCTCAAAGATGGGAAACACTCTTTTACGCACTGGTCGATCTGGGGTTCTAAATAGGGCAAAAGACTTTTCCTGTTGTATTTTAACATCTGATCATAAGTTATTATCGGTTGCCGAAAGCTTACCAATTCATGTCTTGTCTGGGCCAGATATTATGGCTGCTTCTATGGAGGAATTTCATAAGGAGATAAAAAAGGGTGACGCCTTTCTTCATAATTCTCCCTATCATGGATGTTCTCACCCAGCAGATCATACAATAATCATGCCAGTCATAGATGATGAGGGTGTTCATCATTTTACTTTGTTGGCAAAAGCTCATCAAGCTGACATAGGAAATTCGATACCTACTACATATCATGGTACAGCTAGAGATGTTTACGAGGAGGGAGCAATAATATTTCCTGCTGTAAAGGTGATGGATGAATATAAGACTATCGAAGATATTATAAGAATGTGCCAAATGCGAATAAGAGTTCCTGAGCAATGGTATGGAGACTTTCTAGCTATGTTAGGATCAGCTCTAATAGGAGAAAGAGAACTATTGGCCCTTGGAAAAGAAGTGGGTTGGAATACACTTCATACATTTACTGAGCAATGGTTTGAGTATTCAGAAAAACGGATGATTGAAGCAGTAAAAAAAGTCCCTATGGGCACGAAAACCGCCCAGTCTACGCATGATGCCATCCCTGGGACCCCTCCAGAAGGAATTACCGTTACTTCGACTGTCACGGTGGATGCCGAAGAGGCAATTATTGAAGTTGATTTAAGAGACAATGCCGACCAAATGAATTGTGGCCTAAATGTTTCGGAAGCTTGCACACGTACAGCAGCTTATATAGGTGTTTTTAACTCTATTGAGCATTCGGTGCCAAAAAATGCCGGGTCCCTAAGTCGTATTAAATTGCATTTAAAAGATGGGGGGGTTGTTGGGATACCTAGGCATCCTATTAGCTGCTCAGCTTCTACAACAAACTTAGCAGATAGAATAGTGTCGGCCACCCAACGTGCTATGGCAGAGTTGGGAGATGGTTTTGGAATGGGAGAAGTCGGTTGTTTCTGTCCTCCCTCAACATCTGTGGTTTCAGGAATAGATCCGAGAAACGGTAAACCATATGTGAACCAGCTATTTCTTGGTCATACATCTGGTGCTGGAGCACCAAATCAAGATGCGTGGTTAACTATGTTACATGTAGGAAATGGGGGTATGTGTTTTATAGATAGTGTAGAACTTGACGAAGTTTATACGCCTATACACGTACATACAAGAAGACTCATTCAAGACAGTGAAGGGGCAGGTAGGTATAGAGGAGCTAATGCTATTGAGGTTGAATTTGGACCAGTAGATTGTAGAATGGAAGCAGGGTTTGTTGCTGACGGAAAGGTACATGTTCCCCAAGGGGCAAGATCTGGGTTGGCTTCAAAACCTTCAGAACAACTCAAACGGCTGAGAAATGGTGAATTAGAAATTCTTGAACAGTGCTCAATTGTTTGGGTAGAAGATGGAGAGACTCTTGTTTCTGTTGCTCAAGGTGGCGGCGGCTATGGAGATCCAAGTACACGTGACATTGATAGAGTGGCTCACGATGTAAATGAAAAACTAATTAGCAGAGCCAGGGCTGAGGAGGTCTACAAGGTGAGTGTTGATGAAGCGGGAAAAGTAGATAAAGAGCGAACCTCATTACTGCGCAGTACATAATCTTGAAAAACAATAACTTTTTTATAGGGAGAAAATTATGAGGCTACAAAATAAGGTGGCTTTAGTTAGCGGTTCTTCGGTAGGTATCGGGGAGGCAATAGCCAAAAGGTTTGCAACTGAGGGTGCGGATATAGCAGTTAATTACAAAACTAATGATGAAGCTGCCAATAATGTTGTTGCCGAGATAGTAAAGTCAGGTGGTAAAGCCAAGGCTTTTAAAGCGGACGTCTCCAAAGTAAAAGAGATAGAGAGGCTACAAGAGACAGTTATAGAAGAGTTTGGAGCTATAGATATTCTTGTTAACAACGCCGGGGTATTTCGTACAGTTCCAGTTCTAGAGACCACGGAGGAGATATGGGATGAACAGCTTGATCTAAACCTCAAAGGCTATTTTTTCATGATCAAGACACTTGTTCCACATTTTTTAAAAAATGGAGGGGGAAAAGTTATAAATATATCTTCTATTGCAGGCACCGGTGCTTTTCCCAACTGTCCTGGTTACTGCGCTTCTAAAGGTGGTGTTGTAAATATGACACGAGCTTTGGCTGCTGAGCTAGGAAAATCAAAAATTAATATCAATTCAATAGCGCCAGGAAACGTAGCGACTCCTCTTAACGCCCACGTACGTGGGCCGGGAAATGAGGAGTGGATGGAGTTAATGCGCAATCGTACTCCCACTGATATAGATTTTATGGATCCTGAAGATATGACAGGTGCCGCTGTTTTCTTGGCTTCAGAAGACTCAAAAATGGTGCATGGTGAGACTATTTTGGTCGATGCCGGATGGTCCGTCGGGTAACCATATTCTCTGTAAAACCAACTCAAAGTTACAAGCCAGTTAATTCATTATATTGAATAATCTCAATTTAAAGTCGATATTTATAACATTATTATAAGGGCTGGATATGCATTGAGGGGATTAGAAAATTTGATAAAACAACTAGCTAAACTTGTTAATGAGAATGAACTAATTGTTTGGAGTGGTAGATTCCTGAGTGTGGATTTTTTATTGGGAATCGGTAATGACTTTTTTCATGTCCTTATAGATAAGGGCCGGGTTATTGAAGTCGTAGAGGGCCCGGTTCTGATGCGTCCTTATAAATTTTCTATTAGGGCCTCATCTGATGCCTGGGCCGAGTTTTGGAAACCTTTTCCAAAGCCAGGGTACCATGATCTATTTGCTATGGTGAAAGATGGAAATGCCACGATTGAAGGGGATCTTAAGTTATTTTTAACCCACTTGAGGTATATAAAGGAGATCCTCGCTCTACCTAGAACTGAGAAATCTGAAACTAGTAGTGAAGAAGACTTTGTCGAATATATTGAGCCTGTTATCGGCAGATATATGAATATTAATGTAGAAGGGCGCAGTTATCGTATATATTGGGAAGAAGCCGGAGAAGGGATCCCTCTAGTTTGTCTTCATACGGCAGGCGCTGATGGCCAACAGTTTAGACATTTGATGTCAGATGAAGCGCTGACTAATCGCTTTAGAGTTATAACTTTTGACATGCCGTGGCATGGTAAATCATTACCTCCAAAAGGTTTCCAATTAGAGGAGTATCGATTAACAACGAAACTTTATTCAGAAACAATTCGGTCTGTCTGTAGAGCCCTGAATCTAAATCAGCCAGTTATAATGGGTTGTTCTATGGGAGGGCGCATTGTACTTCATTTAGCCAGACACTGGCCGGAAGAGTTTAAGGCGGTAATAGGTTTGGAGGGTTCGGACCATCAAACCCCATGGTATGATAGAGCATGGCTACATCGTCCAGATATTCACGGAGGGGAAACTTCTGCGGCGTTAGTATCTGGACTTATAGCCCCCACTAGTCCATCTGAAGCTCGTTGGGAAACTTTGTGGGGGTATTTGGCTAGTGGGCCAGGCATATTTAAAGGTGATTTGAATTTTTATCGGGTTGATTCGGATTATCGCGATATAGTTACAGAAATTGACACAAAAAAATGTCCTGTTTTTTTATTAACTGGTGAGTATGATTTTTCTTGTAGCCCGGATGATACATTAAGAACTTCATCAAAAATTAAGGGATCAGAAGTAAAAATTATGGAAAATTTAGGACATTTTCCAATGTCAGAAAATCCAATGCTTTTCAAAGACTACCTAAACCCAGTTTTAGAGAGAATTGAACAATTAGACAATTGACCTGGGCCTACTACGAATTATCCATACCAGACCAATAAAGGCGAAGGCCGATGCTAACGCGGTAGCAGACTGAGATATACCGAGATGAATTGTAGTTATGTTTTCTAAGTTGGCTATGGCTAAAGAAACCAGAAAAGCCCAGCCCATGTGGAAAAAACCGGTTAACGCTGATGCGGCTCCAGCTATTGCTGGTTGGACCATGCTCAATGCTTGTGCGTAGCAATTAGCAAAGGCTAACCCTGTGCCAAAATTAGAGATTATAACGCTTATAAGAATACTTATTGGAGTACTGTTTCCAGTTACTGAAAACCCAAATTGAAGAAATCCTCCGATTACTGCTGCAGAACAGCCAATGGCAATTGTATAATCCATTGGCAATACACTACTTAGACGAGCAGAGATGAAACTAGCAATGATAAACGTTCCTGGAACGGTCATAACGTAAAGACCAAATAATTCGGGAGAGACGCCCATCTGGTCAATCATAACTATTGGTGCAGCTACTATGAACGTTTGGAAAGTTCCTGTTAGGAAAGCTATAGAGAGGCTATAACCTAAAAAAAGTCTATTCCTAGTTAAGATCAAATAGTTACGAAACATTCCTGAAAAATCTAATTTTCGTCTCATGTCGGTCGTTAATGTTTCATTAAACCTAGGGATTGCCGTAATTAAAGCACAAGCGCCTAATAAAGCAGTAGATATGAAAGTGGCTCTCCAATCGAACCAAGATACTAGGTACCCACCGAAAAAAGGTGCTATAGCAGGGCCTACGGCTAAGGCCATTGCTAGATAGGACAGAGTCCGAGCAGCGGTTTTACCGTCGGATCCATCTCTAACTATAGCTCGGCCGACTACGATAGTAGTGCAAGCCCCCATAGCCTGAAAAAATCTTGAAAGTAGAAGTTGCTCTATATTATTTGATATGCCACAAGCAATGCTTGCTAGTGTAAACAATCCTACGCCACAAAGTATTATAGGGCGTCTGCCAAAAGCGTCCGATAAAGGACCAGCTACTAATTGCATTATAGCGAAAGCGCATAAGTAAGCAGGAATGACTAACTGAATAGTTGTCAAAGACGTATTTAAGCTTTCTGACATATTAACAACAGCAGGTAAAAAAATTGTTAAGGCCATCTGGCTAGATAACATCATTACGAAAAGTAGAGCTAATGATGGCCCTTGTGGAGTTTGATTAGACATTTAGATAAGGCCTACAAACCGAGCTTGGGCTCTTTGTAGTGACAGAACGGTGTTGATTGTCGGTGTTGGAATGTTGAGCAATTCGCCCAGTTCTCTGACTACACCAATAAGTGCATCAATTTCCATTGGTCTATTTTTTTCAAGATCCTGTAGAATTGAAGGCTTAAAGTCACCTAGCTCAGCTGCTAAATCGACTCTTGAGCTGGCAGACATTTTTAAAGGTAAGCCCAGTCTGTCACCTATTTTCTCTGCCTCTTCAATCATGCTGATGCAGAGATTCCTTGCGTCAGGATCATGTGCTATTCCAGATAAGCTCAATTTTGTTAATGTTGATATAGGCCCCATAGACATATTACCTAATAATTTGGACCAGATTTCGCTATGTATGTCTTTTGTTAATTTGCTTTTAAGATTGGTAGAGTTTATCGCTTCAGAAAGCTGGACTGTTCTCGTTTTCACGCTTCTATCAGCTTCTCCCACTATAAAAAGATCGCCGGAAACATGTTTTATAATCCCAGGCTGGTCAACCGTAGCAGCAGCATGAACAACACATCCGATTATGCGATCACTAGAGAATATGGATGCTGGTTTTCTTTTAAAATCAATTGTTTCTAAGCGACATCCTCTCAGAGGTCCATCCAGGGACTCAAAAAACCACCACGGTATGCCATTCATTGCAGTTACAAGTGTTGTTTGATCGTCAAACAGCAACTGTAGATTTGATAGAGCCTTCTCTAAAGATGGAGATTTTAGAGTCAGAATAACAAAATCTTGTACTCCAAAAGATGATGGATCATCAGAAAGAGGAACTTTTACGATTGTTTTGTTGTGTTTTTCGGTTAGAGTTACGCCATTTTCTTTCATGGCTTTGAAGTGAGGGCCACGGGCTAACATGCTAACTTCGAAACCCGAAATAGCAAGGCGGGTGCCAAGAAATCCTCCTATGGCACCGGCACCTACGATACAAATTTTCATGGCTTCTCTTTACCTTCGTTTTTGTTAGGTGAGAAGGTATTCTTGTTTATATATAGCTATCAAAGTAGTTCCAGAACAAGCTCCGGTGGGCGGCCGAGCCTTGCTTCGTTACCCGAAACTACAATTGGCCTTTCAATTAGAATTGGGTTCTCTACCATAGATTTTATAAGCGACTCACTATCCAGAGATTCGTCATCTAATTTTAAAGTTTTATATTCTTTTTCCCCTTTTCTTATTATATCACGGGGTTTTTTATTGAGCATGAGCAGAATTTTTTTAAATTGTTTTATATCTGGTGGTGTTTTCAGATATTCTATAATTTCTGGTTCAACTCTGTTGCTTCTTAGTAAATCTAAGGCTGCCCTTGATTTGCTACATCTGGGGTTGTGGTAGATAATAATTTGATCACTCATAATTTACTCACTAGCCAATGCTTAGCCAATATAAAATAGAAGGCCATCTTATTACTTTTTAACTAGTTTAACCAACAACTTATATTTCCATCATTCATTTATGACATGCCGGCAGATTCTGGCAACCACATAACAATTTCAGGAAACACAGTAATCAGGGCTACTAGAATTAGGGTAAATATGAAGAATGGCGCCACACCTTTAAAAATTTTAGTTAGAGGCACGTCAGGTGCCATTTTGGCCATAACATATACATTAATGCCTACAGGCGGAGTTATCAAAGCTAGCTCAGACATTATGACCGCATAAACTCCATACCAAACAGGACTATAGTTCAAGCCTAGAATAATTGGGAACGTAAAAGGGATAGTTAATATGAGCATGCCCCATACATCCAAAACCATACCCAAGGCAATATAGAGAAGACTAAGACCAAGCATAATAGTAAATGCACTAAAGTCCTGGACTTCCATCCATTTTATAAGGCCTTCAGTTAATTCAGTTTGAACAACAAACTTGCCCATCATGTGGCCACCGCAAATGATTACAAATATCATTCCTGAGGTTTGCATGGATTTTAGGAAAGAAAGTTTGAGGTTTGGCCAATCAAGTCGTCTCATAACAAATGCTATAGCAAGGAGACAAAACACGCCAACACCAGCGGCTTCTGTAGGAGTAAAAATACCTCCATAAATGCCACCTATAACGACAATGAATGTTAGAAAAATTGGAAGCACCTTGTTAAGAGATCTTACTTTCTCTTCTAAAGAGAATTTCTCTCCAACTGGGCCAAGTTCTGGATTCATTGCACATCGAATTGCGATTGTGGCTGAATAGCCTATAGTCATTAAGACTCCAGGAATAATGCCAGCAATGAACAAAGCACCAATTGAAGTTTCAGTCAAAATTCCATATCCGATGAGTATGATGCTGGGTGGTATTAGTATTCCCAGTGTGCCAGCAGCGCTTATGCAACCAGTTGCTAAGGAATCATCATATTTATATCGCCGCATTGCCGGAATACACATTGGTCCCATCGTGGCAACGGCAGTCACACTACCACCGGAGACAGCGCCAAAGCCAGCACAGGCCACCACAGAAGATATTGCTAAGCCGCCAGGCAACCTGCCTAGCCAACGGTAAACGCATTCATAAAGATCGTAGGCGATATCGGTTCTTTGTACCAACTGCCCCATCATAAAATATAGAGGAACAGCTACCATTACAAAGTTAGCACCCACGTCAGTAAATGTTATTGCTATCTGAGTTTCTGCGTGATTGGGACCACCAACTGCAAACAGTCCAATACAAGCAGTAGCTAGCATTGAGAAAGCTATAGGAACACCCAAAACGATGAGTCCGAGCATTCCTAGAAAACCTAATATACCAATTAAATTCGGGTCCATAATTAATCCTCGTAAGAATTTTCTTCTACATGCGTAAAGGCATCGGTTCTTACAAAGACCGCTATAATACGCAATACAAAATAGATTAAGACAAGAACACTTACCACGAACATACTTAAGGTATGTAACCAAACTGGAAGCGATAAGTACTCAGTTACGCGACCTAATTCAAAGTCGAAAATGAACTCTTCCCAGCTATATTTAGCGAGTAAATAGAAGATGAATATTCCCGAAAGACAGTAGAAAAGTGACATAAATTTTTGTGCGCTGGGTTTAACATTTCCGATTAATAATTCCATACGAACATGACCATGATTTTGGGTGCACGCGGGAACCGCATAAAGGAAAACTAACAAAAGCGCCCACTCAGTGAACTCCATGCCCCAAATAAATGGGCTGTTAAATACATACCTAAGAAATACATCGAGTAAAACCACCACACTCATGGCCGGTAATAAAATTATTCCACCAAACCAGTCTAGTGTAGAACCTATTGCTCTAAAGTATCTTTCAATTCTAAGCATAAATAACTCCGCAAATAACCGGCCGAGATAAAAATATCTCGGCCGGAATCTTGGGAAAGTTTAAATCAATTAATCTAATAAATCAGCTAGTACATTCCTTGTGCTGGGTTATTGATTACTTCAGCCATTACGTCATTAGGAGCCATGGCGGCATATTTAGCAGCAAGCTTCTTAATGTCAGCGACAAATGCGCCAGCATTTTTATTTTTGTTGTTTTTGATAAAGTTTGCTTCAATTCCAGCAACGGCTTTTTTCCAGCGATCTAGCTCTGCAGGATCCATATCGATCACTTCGGTCTGACCCATACCAACCATTTTATCTAGATTAATTTTATCATATAGATCGTAAAATCCAGCCCCTTCGGCTACTGCCATCTGTCGAGCCCAGTTGTTCCAAACTACTTTAAGGTCAGCTGGAAGCGCTTTGTGCCATTTAGAATCTAAGCAGTACTCAATAGTCAACAAATTGAAGCCATTGGTGGTGCGGTATTTTGTGACTTCGTGGGTTTTAAAGATTAGTGCAATAGCATCGCTAAAGTGAATACCATCAAGAGTACCTCTTTGCATTGCTGTATAAGAGTCAGCACCTGGCATAGAGACCTGAGTGGCACCAATTGCACCAATGATTTGTGAGTGAATTCCTCCGCCTGCGCGGATTTTCATTCCTTTTACGTCAGCTAGATTACGAACAGGCTTGTTAGTCCATAAGTGGTAAGGACTGGTATGAGCCACTCGTGCTATAGATACTCCGTAACGTTCATGTTCTTTTTTCAAATATTTACCGTAAAGATTTTCTGCGGTTGCAACGGCTTCGTGAGAATTATTAAATAGAAAAGGTAATCCCAGGCCATGAACTAAATTATAGTCTTTTGACATGTAGAGAGAGAAGCAAGGCGCATAGTTAGTCAATCCGGCACGTGCTGCTTTTCTTCCTTCTTTAACTCCATGTACTGTCTTGGACCAAGTATCTTTAACTTTAATTTTTCCGCCTGACATTCTCTCAAGATTATCAAAGCCTTTTCTTTGTAACTTTGAAATACCTGCAACAGGTGGTAGATGGCTTGATGTTTTTAAGGTAATGACTGGGCCGTTATAGGTAACGTTATTCTTACCAAAACTACCTTTACCATTAAACCAATCAACTGCTGCACTAAGCCTCTGTTTGGCTTCAGCAGCGTTTTTGCCTGTATCACCGGCAAGGGCAGGGCTTACACAAGCCAAAGACAACCCGAGTGCGATACTAGCGGCAGTAAAAAATGTTTTATCCATAATGTCCTCCCTAAAATAAGACTGTATCCACCCAATAATTAAGTTAACTCAACATTCGACGTGGGATGGAGCACGACGAGAAAAGCAAATAATTACATTACTTTATTGCCAATGGATTAACAGGCGAACCTACTGCTCCTGTTATTGGCAACGCTGGACCAACAAACATAAACTCATATATTTTATCAGCTTCACAATCATCGGCAAGATCTTTCAAATACCAAATTTCACCCATAGTTAGACCCATAATGGGTATAGCTATCCAATGCCAGGGTTGATTGATGTTCTCATCTGTTTCGCACGGACGTACTTCATTACCCCAAGTATCCGATGCATAGCCAGCAATTTTTTTCTCAAAAATCCAATCTAATGTTTCAAAAGCCAACCCAGCGGCGTCTCCTCCGGCATATCCGTCCCAGCTTCCAACATCGAGACACCGCTCCATTTGTCCCGTTCTCAACACAACGTAATCGCCTTCGCGGACCTCTACACCCTGTTTTTCACAGGCCTCATCTAAATCTGAGCAGGTAATGGGATAGCCATCTTCCAGGTATTGGACCCCTTTAACTCTTGGTATGTCTAGAAATACACCTCTGCCAACCATTTTATCTTTGGTTTTTTCAATCCCAGCCTTTTGAGCACCTGCCGTTGTTACTTCTCTGCAGTCATAGCCGTTCCACATGTAGTCTTCGTAAAAAACATGTCCAAGCCCATCCCACTGGGTGCCGCATTGTAAAGGCATCATGACAAGATCGTCTGCTCCTCTTATTCCGCGATGATCTAGAACGCCTGAATAAGCGTCGGTGCCAGTGCGTAACATCATGTGTATCGGATTAAAGCGTCCCATCGCAGGATAAGGAGTTTTTGCACCTTGAGGACCAAATTGATCGTAATTTAATCCTAGTGACATGGTTTTACCCTTTTTGACAAGCTGAGCAGCAGTTACTATGTCTGAGGGCTTGGTATAATTAAGCGTACCTATCTCGTCATCAGGGCCCCATTTTCCCCAATTTTTATATTTTTCAGCGTATTCTGCAAGGAGTGCATGAGTAACTCGCATATCGCTTCTAGGGTTTGCCATTTTTTTTCCTCTTTCAAGACAAGTTTTTATTTAATTTTACTTTGTATAAACTGGTTGGAGACTCTGGGATAGGGATAGTTATCCCAGTCGTATGGCGAACAATAATCAAACTAACAATATAGTCAACCATCAGAACTCAAGGTTTTTGCTTTCTAATCAAGAGGCCTGTTTAATATATCTGCTACCCAGTCAGTCATATATTCAACCGCTAGAGATCCATGATCAACTTGGCAGTGCTCTACCCCACCATCTTCTGATCCGAAAACCTTAAGTTCTGCACGGGGACTCTTAGTTGCCTCTCGAATAGTTTTTTGTGCCATTTCAAGTGGTATTTGCCTATCGCCCTCACCGTGAACCACTAGTAGTGGGCATTCTATCATGGGGACAGCATCATCAAGGTTCATTTTACTAGTTACGTCCAATATTTCTTGGGCCGAAGATGTGCCGAACACCCAATTCATATGTTCTTCCCAATGAGAAACTGATAGTTTAGTTCCTGTTCCTTCTAATCGACCCTGTGTAATTTTTCCATAATCATTTATAGCACCCCAAGCAACGGCGCATTTTAGACGATGCTCATATCCCGCTGCTCTGGGTACGTAATAACCTCCGAGGCTAATGCCGGCCATACCGATTCGATTAGAATCAACATCTTCACGGGACTCCAAATAGTCAACGGCTGCACCAGCTGGTACCTCGGTTTCAGGAAACAGCTTAAGATTTCGAAGTCGTAGAGCTTCTCCAACACCTGGATGGTCTATAAGAAGGGTAGATATTCCTCTTGCGGCATACGCTTTTGCTACACCTGATAGAAATAGAAACTCTTTCATCACGTCCAAGCCATCAAAATGAATTATACAGGGAGGCTGCGAGGTTTGGCTTGAATTATTTTTATCTGCGGCGCAAAAAAGTGCAGGCAAGCCTGTTTCAAGGTAAGGAACTTCAACCCATTCGATCGGACTATTCTGTCTCTCAGCTCCTTTTTGAAAGACATTAAGCATTTTTTTGTAAGTTTCAATTCTAACTGGATCGTTAGATTTACACATTCTTTCTGCAGTCATATAGTAAACTGCAGATCTGAAATATTTAGCACTCGCGCTCAAACGGTGCCCTAGCGCGTCATCTTCATTAGCGAGACGTTCGCTTCTTTCTGCCAGCATCATCCATCTCGAATGCCAAGCTTCATTGGCCGAATCGTCATTTGCACCAGCAACGGATTTTAGTGGTTTGAGGGCTTCATCTACCTCTGACATTACAGCCCCTGCATTTAGGGCCATAACTGCTGCCATGGACCAAGGATAGTTATCAGGAAAATATTCGAACATCATGTGATTAATCCTCCCAGGATTTTATAGTTTGTTAATACATAATTTTAGTTATTTGAAAGTTTTGACATCACCTCATAAATACCTGATTGAGCCTCAAACCCAATACCTGGTAGGTTTTCACTTAGAGTCAAATATCCATCTATTATCTCCGCATCATCAGCAAAACCCGAAAATATACCAAAAGTATTTGGATAAGACTCACATAATAGCATTCCGAGCCCTGCCGCAACATGCAAAGACATCTGATTACCTCCGTGAGGCATCAGTGAATTTGCTGACCAGCCGAATGTTTTAAGCATTTTTAAAGTATGAGCCACAGATACAAAACCGTAACTTTGAGGGGGATCAATCTGAATCACATCATGGTTGGCTCTTAAACCACCATATTGGATGAGGTTCCTGACATCCTGAGTTGAAAAAAGATTCTCCCCTGTTGCCAGAGGGGGAGAGTAGATTTCAGCTAATTCAGACATAAGGGCGAAATCTAGTGGGTCTGTCGCCTCTTCATACCAACGCAGGTTGTATGGTGACAGAGCCTTTGCATAATCAAATGCCGCCTGACGGCTTAGCCCACAATTGGCATCAACGGCCAGATTTTTCCCTTCATTGTTTAATAGTTTGAGAACCGCTTCCAGTCGTTTTATATCGTTTGAAATGCTTTCCCCGCCAATTTTTATTTTTAACTGGGTGTAGCCCATATCCAAATAACTCTTCATTTCATCGAGTAATTCTGGAATTCCCTTATCAGGAGCATACCAGCCACCACCGACGTAAACAAACATTTTGGGTTTGGCTCCGCCTGGGTTATAACGATCTGAAATTGAACGAAACGCAGGCTTTTCCTCAATTTTAGAAATCGCGTCCCATATTGCTACCTCAATTGTTCCTATTCCTACGGATCTATCAGAATGTCCTCCCGGTTTTTCGCCTTCCATCATAACTGAAAGAATTTTTTCAGGATCAAAATTGTTTCGATCAAAGTCAATTAGCTCTTCAGGATCTGAATTAAGAATACGAGGAATAAAGCGCATTCTCATTTGCGCACCGCAAGCATATCTACCTGTAGAATTAAAGGCATATCCGACGACTTGCTTACCCTCTCTAATCACGTCAGTAATAACAGCAACAACGGAGGTTTTCATCTGACTAAAGTCAAATACAGAGTTTCTTAGGCTGGAGTTCAGCGATATATCAATTTCACGGATGTCAATGATCTTCATAAATAGACTTTTACGTTTCTTATTTAAATTTCTCAATGAGAATATATTATATATAGAATGGTTGCTTCTAATTGAGAATAGAGCAATCATAAATAAAGTCTTCTGTTGGAGAAAAATATGCTCGGATATACCCAAAGTTATGTTTCAGGCCCATCAAATGTTGAGCTTATAGGTGACACAATAGGAGAGCATTTTGACAAAGCAGTTGGCAGATGGGGATCTGAAGATGCTCTAGTGATCCCTTTCCAGAATATTTGTTGGAATTGGAATGAATTAAAAAAGCAAGTTGATAATATGGCTAAGGGCTTAATCCAATTAGGTTTAAAACCTGGCGATAGGATAGGGATTTGGTCGCCAAACAATAAGGAATGGGTTTTAACTCAATTTGCGACCGCGAAAGCGGGACTAATTCTAGTGAACATTAATCCTGCCTATCGTCTATCTGAACTAGAGTTTGCTATTAATAAGGTTGAATGCAAGGCACTAATTACTGCGAGCAAGTTTAAAACCAGTGATTATATATCGATGATTTCTGAGTTAGCACCAGAGGTAGAAGCCAGCCAGCCCGGTGAATTACAAGCTAAAAAAATTCCCAGCCTTCGAAACCTCATCCAAATTGGAGAAAAACATTCGGGCATGTTTTCATTTGAGGATATTCTTGAAGTTGGTAAATCAGAATCTGATGATTCGTTAAATGAAATAGGAAAAAGCCTACAATTTGATGATCCAATTAATATTCAGTTTACGAGTGGAACGACTGGTACACCGAAAGGAGCCACGCTAACCCATCATAATATTCTTAATAACGGTTTTTTTATAGGAGAAAAATTTGGATTAAGTGAGAAGGACAGAATGTGCATACCAGTGCCACTATATCACTGTTTTGGTATGGTTATAGGTAATTTAGCATGTATGACGCATGGCACTGCAATGGTGTACCCAAGTGAGTCGTTTGAGGCATCAGCAACACTAGAAACTATAGAAAACCATAATTGCACCGGAGTTCTGGGCGTGCCAAGCATGTTTATTGCTATGCTACAGAATCAGAATTTTAATTCTTTTGACTTTTCTAGCTTGCGAACAGGAATGATGGCAGGGTCACCTTGTCCAATTGAAGTGATGAAAGAAGTGACTGACAAGATGGGGCTACGTGAGATGACGATAGGCTATGGAATGACCGAAACGAGCCCTGTGTCGACCCAAACTGATCTTGATGATTCTCTTGAGCATCGAGTTGCTTCTGTTGGGCGCGTTCACCCCTATGTTGAAATAAAAATCGTTGATGAAAGTGGTAAAATAGTGAGCCCTGAGGTTCCTGGAGAGTTTTGTGCACGTGGGTATCACGTCATGAGAGGTTATTGGGGGGATTCTGAAAAAACATCAGATGTAATAGATGATAGTGGTTGGATGCATACCGGAGATTTAGCCACAATGGACCGAGACGGTTATTTCAATATTGTTGGTCGAATCAAGGATATGGTGATTAGAGGTGGAGAAAACCTATTTCCAAAAGAAATCGAGGATTACCTGTTTAAACATCCAAAAATAGCTGAAGTACAAGTGTTTGGAGTGCCGGATCTGAAATACGGTGAAGAACTTTGTGCTTGGATTAAATTAGTCGATGGAGAAGATAGTAACGACGAAGAAATTCGTGACTTTTGTAATGGGCAAATAGCGCATTATAAGGTTCCTCGCTATATCGAATTTGTTGACTCGTTTCCTATGACTGTAACTGGAAAGGTACAAAAGTTCGTTATGCGTGAACAAATGATAGAGACCTTAAATCTTCAAGAGACGAAAACCGCTTAAAAACTTATTGAATGGTTAAGCCATTAAAATTTTTGTGAGAAAATAGAGCACGTAAAAATGGCTAGTCATCCTTCAGTAACAATATTTCTGAGAATTCCTACTCGTTCAATTTCTATTTCACAAACATCGCCAGTATTCATAAATACCTGAGGATCACGAGAAAAGCCCACCCCAGAAGGAGTCCCCGAAGCTATTACATCTCCTGGCTTTAAATCTACTAAATTTGAAACATAGGAAATTATTTGTGCCACATTAAAAATCATATCTTTTGTGTTTGCATCTTGCATTGTGACATTATTTAAACGAGTTGCAATTTGTAAATTTTGGGGATCCGGTATTTCATCCGCAGTCACCAACCAGGGGCCAAAACCTCCAGTTCCAAAAAAATTTTTACCCGGTGTAATCTGGGTGGTATGAAACTGCCAATCTCGGGCGCTGGCTTCATTAAAACACGAATATCCAGCCACATGGTTGAGGGCTCTTTCCTCTGTAATATACCTTCCCTGTTTGCTTATTATCACGGCGAGCTCACACTCATAATCCAATTGTTTGACTCGAGGTGATTTTAATAACGGTTGATCGTGTCCAACCAGTGTGTCCGAAAAACGGAGAAAGAGAGGAGGGTGTTCGGTTTTACTTCTTGGAAGACCTGCATCTATGGCTTCTTGTAAATGATCAGCGTAATTTGTTCCTATACAAAAAATGTGTTCTGGATCAGGTATAACAGGAAGGAATTTAATTTCACTTAAATGATAATCTGCCCCTTCATTAGTATTTGTAGGGACTTCATTAAATTGTTGATTCGCGATTAGATTTTTTAGCGAAAGAACACCTAAACGATCTGTGAGATCTATAACGCCTTTATCAGTAACTAATCCCACTTTAGGTCCCGAACCAGCGTCAAACGTCATTAATTTCATGATTATTTCTCACTTGTTAGATAAAAACATATACTTATTGCGGAGGGTGCCACCAAGGAGGCTCACCAACGCTTTCATCGTAGCGACCATCTGGAGTGATATATATTTTTTTTGAATATTCAGCTCCTTGCGGATTTACCAATGAGTTCTGGAGCCAGTCTAATGCGGCCAGCAGCCATTCTCCTGAAGATGGTCCGATTGGATGAAACTCCTCTCCATAGACCCACAATTCCTTAGGAGCTTTTATCATTTCGTAAACCTCATAAGTATCTTCTAATCGAGTTAATTCATCATATTCGCCAGTTACCATTAAGATTGGGCAACTTATATTTCCGTATAAGTCATCGTTGATCATTGCTGATGCTAGTTCATCAAATTTATCTTCATCTTCGTAACCCGCCATATACATAAAATTAGCCTTATAACTTGGCTGTGCGACATCAAAAATTATATGTTTTGATCCATAGCAGGCCATCATTGTAGCTACTGCCTTAAGTCTGTTTTCTCTCGCTGCCGTTCTTGATCCCCAGTAAGACCCCATTGAAACTCCCATTAGCATTATATTATCTGGATTTACTTCTGGGCGTTCTATCAACCAGTCTATTACTCTACTTATAGCAGCTTCGTAATTATCAAGGCCGACTTTAAGCCCATTTGTGAGACTTTCCCCCTGTCCTGGACCATCGATGGCAAACGCTGCCCATCCCTTTGGTAAAACCATTGTTTCAATCGTTTGATGCCAGTCTTCTTTAAACATATCCATTCCTGGTACTAAGATTAGACAGGGAGCGGCTTTTATTCCTTTTGGCGCTTCAAAGAGACCGTATGCAGTTTTCCCTTCGAACGGTATGTTAACTCTTTCTATGATATGATTTGAGTGAGAAATAACTTCATCGAAACAGCGGTTACAGCAGTTTTGGTATTTAAGTCGACGAGGATCATCACTGTAATAAGAATAGTAAGCTCGGCCATAAAGTAGCGAAGCACGATGGTAAAGTCGGCGGCCTGCCGTAATGTGTCCGCGATTTATATGATATTTTGCCTTCTGCTCCACTTCCATTGCAATCCGACCAAACCTATCACGAACCATAATACCTGCTTTGGCCGGCTCTACGACACGTTGAAAATCTGCAGCATCATATCCAAACTGAGTTAGGACGAACTCAGCACCCGGATGCAAAACATCAAATCCTCCATTAGCAAGTAAAGTATCTAGAGCCCACCTCTGTTGCTCGCTTCTTTGTGTCATTAAATTCTCTCCCCAAAATTAGAATTCAATTATGATGAATAAAGTTATTTATAAAAAGAGTAGATTAACTTTCTGGTGTCTCTAATTTGTCTTGTGTTTTGGTAAGAAAATCTTCTGCATCATGACGTTCACGCAACTGTTCATTTAGCTCGCCGCGCACACGATTTACCATCCGGCCTCTTTTTACTGTTTCTCTGCTGTCGATTTCTTTTGCCCATCTCATAACTTGAGAGTATGAGGTAGCGTCTAGAAACTCCGCAGCGTTATAGAGTCTATTAAAGAGCAACTGCCCATACCAAGGCCATATGGCTATGTCGGCAATGGTGTATTCGTCACCGCACATGTATTCATTTTCAGCTAAATGTTTGTCTAGAACGTCCAGTTGCCGCTTGACTTCCATAGTAAAACGATCAATTGGATACTGCATTTTTTCATTAGCGTAATTATAGAAATGACCAAAACCACCTCCGAGATAGGGGGCACTTCCCATTTGCCAAAACAACCAAGATAGACATTCAGGGCGTTTTGAAGGTTCAGAAGGAACTAAGGCATCAAACTTTTCTGATAAATACATTAAGATTGCACCTGACTCAAAAACTCGAGTGGGTTTCTCGGTGCTATGATCCATTAGAGCGGGTATTTTAGAGTTAGGGTTTACGTTTACAAAGCCGCTCCCAAATTGACTTCCATCTCCAATTCGAATTAAGAAAGCGTCATATTCAGCATCATTAAATCCAAGAGCTAATAGTTCCTCTAACATTATAGTAACTTTTACTCCGTTTGGTGTTGCCAATGAATACAATTGTAAGGGGTGCTTTCCTACAGGTAACTTCTTTTCATGGGTTGGGCCTGCTACAGGACGGTTTGTCTTGGCAAAAGGCCCTCCATTCTCTGATTCCCATTTCCAGACCTTTGGCGGTGTATATGTTTGAGTTTCGGTCATTTTCTCCCCATTACATTTGTATAAAATAAGCTCATTCTGAATCTAATGTATCCATTTTATAACACGTTAGTTAGCACTTACATTATTCAATTGGAATAAATAATGAATGCCTCTCTTTCCCATCAACCGATGCAGAGAGATGTCCCTTCCCAAAAGTGTCTTCTACAAGAAAAACTTCACCGGCTTTTATTATCCGTACTTCACCGTCACTTGCAGTAATTTCTACTGCCGCGTCAAGGTTGACAATATATTGACGTCGTGGTGCAGGATGCCAATCGAGCTCATAGTTTCCGATAGTGCGACGAAAAATAATACCGGTTGTGGGCAGTTTCTCTGAGAGTTGGCTATATCCTTTATCTTCGGCCCAATCAATTTCAATGTCACGAAAATGGGACTCACCACTCTCATCTGCATAAAGGTTGTGAATGTGCATTGTTTTCTCCCTCTGTAAAATAATTAAACTTAAAGCACAAATAATGTTCTTCTTTGTTTTATAAATGTTAATTTTTAGTTTATTTGACAGCCTAACCATTCAAAAAAAACTTAGGATCTCTCATTTGCTAATATTTATTAGACGGGAAATTTTTTTTTACCATTAAGGATAATCAAATTTAAAATGATTATTAAATTTCCTAAGTTAAAAGCTACACCAATAATAAAAGCCAATTGATAAGAGCTTGTTAAATCAAATATATAGCCACCAAGCCATGAACCTATTGCCATGCCAAAGCCAGCGCAAAGTAAAATAAGACCAGTTCTTCTACCTGCTTCGGCGGCTGGCAGCAGCTCACGGACTATGACTGGATAGCAGGGTAAGATCCCTCCATAACCAAGTCCAAACAAAGCTGCGGCGAAATATACAGCTGGTAGATTCTCAATGAAAGCTAGCCCTGCAAGAAGAGTTGCTTGACCAGACGAGAAAATTAATAGGGCTTTTAAGCCCCCATATTTTTTTCCCAAAAAACCAACCCCAAAAAAACTGGCTATAGCAGAGCAAGCTAGCATTACTGACAATACTTCTGCACCTCTAGCTGGATCATAGCCGAGATCGCTAACATGACTAACTATATGGGCTAGAGGGAGAGACATGGCTACACAACAACCTATTGAAGCGATCATTAAAGAGATTTGAACTTTCAAATTAGATTGTGGCACTGCCTGTAAAGACAATCGACTGTTATTCGATTGATCAACTGTCGGTTGAGGCGATAAGGCCGGTGGTTTTTGGCGCAGTATAAAGGCTAGAGGTAGCATTGTTACTAGTGAGAAGATCCCATATACAAGTGCTGTTTGTCGCCAACCAATACTAGAAATAAGCTGATGAAAAACCGGTGGCCAAATCATGCCAGCAATTCCTTGGCCAGAACCTACAATTCCAACAGCCAGACTTTTATTGTTTTCAAACCAACGGGTGATATTTGCTGTTAAAGGGGCAAACAAGGTAGAACGACCTAAAAAGCCCAACATAATCCCATATATAAAAAATAATTCCCACTGAGTTGTTATGAAGCTAGTTGCGATAGCTCCTAGCCCAACCATACTGCCTCCAATAAAGGCTGGCGTTCCCATGCCACGTTTATCTAAACACCAGCCCATAAAAATGCCACCAAATCCAGCACCTAAATATTGAAGTGCGTATGCTAGTGATGGAACGGTGCGTGGCCAATCAAACTCATTAGCTATTTGTTTTAGTGCAACTACTATAAAATAAATGCTTCCAGTGCCAACTAATAAGAATAGTAGCGAAGCTATTAGAACAATACTGCTCCTATGTTGAGCTATATCTTTTATATAGTGATTCATTTTTACTTAAATATATCCCCTGCTGCCCATTTCGGCATCACCGTAAAGGGGGGATACTATTTGAGCTAATATGTTTTTAATATAATCTTCTATTCAGTTGGCTATGTAAAACAGGTTTTTTGCATTTTTTAGATTAAAAAGAATAATATTCTGAAACTGCGACTCATAAAGGCTTAATGGTATAGACTGGCTTTATGAATGACCTAGATCAAGTTAAAGATAAATCAAACACTCAAGGTTTTGGGTTTAACAATATAGATGTGCCTGAATATATTGTTCAGCTAAACGATTCTCAGCGTGAGGCAGTCGAAACAATTGATGGGCCTGTTCTTGTATTAGCAGGAGCAGGAACTGGTAAGACCAGAGTCCTTACAACGAGACTAGCACATATATTACGTTTGGGAAAAGTTCGCCCTTATCAAATTTTAGCAGTAACTTTTACCAACAAGGCGGCCAGGGAGATGCGAGATCGAGTTGCAGAACTGGTTGGTGGTTCGGCCGAAGAGGTATGGCTTGGCACATTTCACGCACTTGGAGCTCGAATTTTACTACGTCATGCTGAGTTAGTTGGTTTGAAGTCTAATTTTTCAATAATTGATGCTGATGATCAAGTTCGACTTTTAAAACAACTTCTTGAAGCGTCTAACGTAGACAGTAAGCGCTGGCCGGCGCGTTCAATGATGGGAGTGATACAAAGGTGGAAGGATCGAGGTTTAGATCCTAGTAAAGTTTCAGAATCTGAAGCGGGAGATATTGCTGGAGGCAAATTAATACAAATATATGAAGAGTATCAAGAACGTCTCCGTACATTAAATTCAGCAGATTTTGGAGACTTGCTTTTGCATTGCTTAAGTATATTTACAGACGAAAATTACGAAGACATCATTGGAAAATATCAGCAGCGTTTTAAGTATATTTTGGTGGACGAGTATCAAGATGCTAATGTTGCCCAATACCTCTGGTTAAGACTGCTCGCCCAAGGTCACAAGAACATAGCATGCGTAGGAGATGATGATCAGTCGATTTATTCCTGGAGGGGTGCTGAGGTTGGAAACATTCTCCGGTTTGAAGAAGATTTTCCTGGGGCACGGATAATTCGTTTGGAGCAAAACTATCGATCTACAGCTCCAATCCTTGCTGCGGCATCAGCTCTAATCTCTCATAATAAAGGTAGGCTTGGTAAGTCCCTTTGGACAGAGGGAGAAGGAGGAGAACCTGTTCATGTGAGAGGTTTTTGGGATAGTAGTGAGGAGGCTCGTTTCGTTTCTGACCATATTGAAGATTTGCAAAGACGTGGTTTAGATGGATCAAAAATTTTACTTCGAGAAATGGCTATTTTGGTCCGAGCAAGTTTTCAAACACGAGCATTTGAAGAACGTTTTTTAACATCAGCTATACCCTACCAAGTTATAGGTGGGGCTCGTTTTTATGAACGTTTAGAAATCAGAGACGCGTTAGCTTATTTAAGGGTGATCAATCAGCCAGACGATGATTTGGCCTTTGAAAGAATCATCAATCGCCCCAAAAGAGGTATTGGTGATAAGACTTTACAAATTCTACATACTGCTGCGAGAGCTGAAAAAACTAGCCTATATAAGGTTTCTGCAGACATTGTTTCTACTGATGAGTTGAAACCCAGTACAAGAAGCTCCCTCTCAAATCTGTTAAATGATTTTGCCAGATGGCGTTCAATGTGCAGTGAAGACAGTGAAACTGTGGATCATACCGAACTTGCTGAAATTGTTTTAGACGAAAGCGGATACACGGGTATGTTAATGGTAGATAAGTCACCTGAGGCCCCAGGGAGACTTGATAACCTTAAAGAATTGATAACTGCAATGGGAGAGTTTGAGAACCTCGGAGGTTTTCTGGAGCACGTATCATTGGTGATGGAAAACACAGAGAATCCAAGCGCTGATATGGTTAACATCATGACCTTACATGGGGCAAAAGGTTTAGAATTTAAAACTGTTTTTTTGCCGGGATGGGAAGAAGGGCTTTTCCCTCACCAACGACATATTGATGAGAGTGGAGAAGCAGGTTTAGAAGAAGAGAGAAGACTAGCATATGTCGGCCTAACTAGGGCTAAAAATTTAGCAATAGTCACATTTGCTTTAAATCGACAGGTGCATGGCCAATGGAAGAGCTCTATTTCATCCAGGTTTCTAGAGGAGTTACCATTAGATCAAATTGTCGTAGAAAATGAGCTTGAAACTAGTGTGGTTGAAAACCTCTATGAAAAAAGTCCAAGCTCAAATGTGGCTTTTTCAAGAAATAAGGTAATACCATCTTCTAATGTATATCAGACAGCCTCTGAAAACATTAATGACAAAAATGCGGAAAGTTTTTTGATTGATGAAAGAATTTTTCATCAAAAATTTGGCTATGGAAAGATTATAGAAGTAGATATGAATAAGCTGACAATTGATTTTGAAAAGGCGGGAATAAAGAAGGTGTTAGATAGTTTTGTCGTTGCAGCGGACTCAGTTTGAAAGTGGATAAAAATTCTAGTTGCTGGAAAATTGAATTTGGTGCCCCTGACCTTTTAAAAGAGGACATACTGCAAGTTTTAGAAACGTATTCCGATGCTGTAACTGTATTTTTGAAAGAACCTAGTAACGAAGTACTTTTTAATGGATATTTCAACTTTCCTCCTGATACTGACAGTATCAAATCTGACTTAACAAAAGTTTTTGAAAACTTTGACATTTCGACTCCAAATTTTATTCCAATCGATTTGTCGTCTATAGATTGGATTTCAGAAAATAGAAAAAACTTTAAACCTCTTGAAGTCGGGGGATTCACAATTACTGACACCGATCATAAAGGGAATTTTTCAAATTTCATTTCAAGGATCGTTGTTGATGCCTCAACAGCCTTTGGCACAGGCCATCATGGGACTACTAAAGGTTGCCTTACGGCATTAAACGAGATTTGTGCTAGAGATCTTTTACCTTCAGGGCATCTTTTAGATATGGGTTGTGGCACCGGCATACTAGGCATAGCAGCAGCAAAAAAACTTAACCGCAAAATAATTTTGGTTGATAATGATTCTGAGGCAATAAATAAGTCGAGCTACAATTTGAAAAAGAACGGGTTACAATTCTCTGGAAAACCATTTTTAAGTCAGGGCTATAATTCTAGAGAAATAATTATCCAGGCTCCTTACGCTTTAATATTGTCTAATATATTAGCTAAACCGATTGTAAAAATGGCTCCTTATTGTGCTCGTTATCTTCGGAATGGAGGGTACGCAATACTTTCTGGATTTTTAATTAATCAGGAAGCTCTAATTATTGCCGCTCATAGACAAAGGGGATTAATTCCTTATAAACGCTACAGAATTGAAGGTTGGTCAACGCTAGTATTTAGAAAGCTAATTTAATTAAAAGAAAATCTCTGCATTGAATTCTTGTCATCCCTCATTTAGCTTCTATGAATGATTAAGAGAACAGATAATAGTAGTCAGTTAGTAAAACGGATTAGCAACTTAAGGACCTGTTTGTTGGGGCTAAATGTTGATGGTTTTATTATTCCTCATAATGATGAATACAATAATGAGTTTCTACCAGAAAATGCTGAAAGGTTAAGGTGGTTAACCGGCTTTGGAGGATCTGCAGGCACAGCTATCGTTTTAAGTCAAAAAGCTGCAATTTTTGTTGATGGCAGATACACAATACAAGCAAGAGAACAAGTAGACACATCTCTGTTTTCTTTGCACCATCTGATTGAGCTGACCCCAGTTAAGTGGTTAGCGGAAAATCTCTCTTCTGGATTAAGTTTGGGCTATGATCCTTGGTTGCATGATCTCAATAGTGTTAAGAAATTAAAAGAAGTTTGCGCTAAAGCTGGAGCACGTTTAATCGCTGTTGATGAAAATCCGATTGACGTAATTTGGGAAGATCAACCGTCCCCACCGCTAGAGCCAATTTTTGCCCACGAGTTGGATTATGCTGGAGTATCTAGTAAAGAAAAGAGAGAAGATCTGGCTAAATCCCTTAAAAATAATGATACACAAGCTTTAATACTTACGGACCCAGCTTCTATTGCCTGGGTTTTAAACATTAGAGGTAACGATGTTCCTTATACACCCCTGCCATTAAGTACGGCCATTATCCATTCTGACTCTAGTGTTGATTGGTTTGTTAAAAAAGAAAAAATAGATGGAGCTTTACTGAGTCACCTAGGTGAACAGGTTAGAGTGCATGATCCAGATAACCTTAAAAGTGTTCTTGAGCTACAAGGCAAAAACAGTTCTTCTATTCAAATTTGCCCAGATACTGCTGCGTCGTGGATTTTTGATCAGTTATCTTTTGCAGGAGTTGATATTCGTAAGGAAGTTGATCCTGTTATTTTAGCCAAATCAATTAAAAATAAAGTTGAACTAGAAGGTTCTCGCTCAGCCCATCGACGAGATGGCGCAGCTATGGCCAGATTTTTAGTTTGGTTAAAAGCTAATGCTGAGTCTGAGGAATTATCAGAGAAAGAAGCTGCCGAAAAGCTTACGGGATTCCGTAAAAATGAGAAATTGTTTCAGGGCCTAAGCTTTGAAACTATATCTGGGGCCGGGCCTAATGGGGCTATAGTGCATTACAGAGTTGATGAGAAAAGCAGTCGTTTAATAAAAAAAGATGAACTCTATTTAATTGATTCGGGAGGGCAATATCTTGATGGCACAACCGATGTTACTCGAACAGTTTCAATTGGAGAGCCCAGTGATGAAATGAAAGATCGCTACACTAGAGTACTTAAAGGACACATCGCTATTGCTAAAGCTGTTTTCCCCAAAGGCACTACAGGGGCACAACTTGACGTGCTTGCTCGCCAATATTTATGGCAGTTAGGTTTGGACTATGATCATGGTACTGGACATGGCGTAGGTAGCTTTCTTGGAGTCCATGAGGGGCCTCAAAGAATATCTAGGGTTGGAGCTTACCAGGAACTCGTTCCAGGTATGATTTTGTCCAACGAGCCAGGTTATTATAAAGAAGGGGAATATGGGATAAGGATAGAAAACCTCATAGTAGTAACAGCTTTTGATAACATGAATGAAGCAGAGAGGGAGATGTTAGGTTTCGAAACTATAACATTAGTGCCTCTGGATCTTAATTGCATTAAAACATCTCTTTTAGGAACTGATGAACTAACTTGGATAGACAATTATCACTCAAGGGTAAAAACAGAAATATCACCATTGGTAGACCCTGAGACTAAAAAGTGGCTTAGATCTGCAACACGGCCTTTGTATCTCAATTTAACTACTGAAAAGTTTGATTAAAATCATTTCTCGACTAATTGTAACCAGCTGGCTTCGTCAATGATTTTTATATTTAATCCCTGAGCCTTTTTTACTTTTGAGCCGGCGTTTGAGCCGATAATGAGAAAATCTGTTTTTCGAGAAATAGAATCAGTTACTTTAGCCCCAAGCTCTCTAGCTTTAGCTTTCGCTTCAGAGCGACTCATTTTCTCGAGGGCTCCTGTAAAAACAATAGTCTTTCCAGTAAAAGGGGAATCAGTTGTTAGAGATTGGAAATCGGTTACGGATGTAAACTGTTCTAAATCATCTAATATTCTTTTGTTGTTAGTTTCTTTGACAAAACTAATTATATCCTCTGCTACTGACACTCCAATGCCATCTATGTTCACTAGTTCCTTATAAGATTCGCTATTTCTATTTTGGGCTTCGTTCATCTCATGGCGCCACTTAGGAAGTGAGCCATATGTATGGGCAAGAAGTCTCGCAGTCGCTTGTCCTATTTGGTTTATTCCCAGCGCATAAATGAACCTATCAAGCGTGATTGTACGCTTTGATGCAATAGCATCTATTAAATTTTTTGCTGATTGTTCCCCCCATCCGTCTCTCGATGATAGTGATTTTTCGTTTATACGGAATATGTCAGATGGATCCCTAATAAGTTCTGACTTCCAAAATGCCTCGATGTGCTTCGTTCCTAACCCCTCAATATCAAAAGCGTTTCTTGATACAAAGTGTTTGAGCCTTTCAATTGCTTGAGCCGGGCACATAAGACCGCCTGTGCATTTCCTTGCGACCTCATCTTTCACCCTAACTGCCTTCGATGAGCATACCGGACAAGAATGAGGAAACTGATAAGGAGATTGGTGAGCCGGTCTTTTTGCTGTTATAACTTTAACTATTTGGGGTATAACGTCTCCTGCTCTCTGCACTAAAACAGTATCGCCAATCCGTAAATCTTTTCTGCTAATTTCATCTTCATTATGTAATGTTGCGTTCGATACCAAAACTCCTCCGACTTTAACAGGTAAAAGCCTAGCAACAGGGGTAAGAATGCCTGTTCGTCCTACCTGAATATCTATATTTTGAAGAACAGTTTCGGCTCTTTCCGCCGGAAATTTGTGAGCTATTGCCCATCTAGGGGCTCTGCTACGAAAACCTAATCTTTTTTGCCAATCAATTCTATTTACTTTATAAACCACTCCATCTAACTCATGATTTAAGCCCTGTCGTGCCTCGCTTATTGCACTATAGGCAGCCAACGCCTCTTCAATGTCTTCGCAAACTCTGGTTAAAGGATGAACTGGAAATGACCACTCTTCCAAATATTTTAGAAATTCTGAGTGGGTTGTAGGTAGTTTTGAATCTATTTCTCCCCAAGCATACGCAAAAAGTCTTAGTGGTCTAGTGGCTGTAATCTCTGGATTAAGCTGTCGAAGGCTTCCTGCAGCGGCGTTCCGCGGGTTAGAGAATGTCTTCTCATCTAAAGATTTTTGATAGGTGTTTAAATCGTGAAATTCGGACTTAGTCATGTATACTTCACCACGAATTTCGATAGTGTTAGGCGCACTTTTAGGCAATTTATCTGGTATGTCAGAAATGGTCTTTAAGTTGTTTGTAATGTCTTCCCCTTGATTACCATCTCCCCTGGTTGTGCCTCTAACAAATTTATGATTCTGATATCTAAGTGATACGGACAGTCCGTCAATTTTAGGCTCTGATACTAACTCCAGTGGTTCACTAACAGATAGTTTGAGAAATCTTCTTAGGCTATCTACGAAGCCTGAGATATCTTCTTCATTGAAGGCGTTATCCAAAGACAACATCGGTACAGAGTGAGGAATTTTTGTAAATCCAGAAACTATAGGAGAACCGATCTTTTGAGTTGGACTATTAGATGTAATTAATTCAGGAAAGAGAGCTTCAATACTACGAAGAACATTAAAAAGCTCGTCATACTCTGAATCAGTAATAGTTGGGGCGCTGTCTTGGTAGTACTGCTTGTTATGAAGGTTTATTTCTTTTGAAAGTCGATCGTGCTCCACAACAGCATCTTGAAGTGTAAGATCGGCAAGGTTGGGAATAGATTTATTCATTACTTACCCTCCCTGACCATTTATATGAATCTAAATGAGAATAGTTCATTTTTCGTCTGTTGTTTTATTTGGATGTGATATAGATAGTTTTGACGAATCAACAGGGTTTGCTCCAAGTACAGCGGCTAACATACCAACTGTTACTAGGCCAACGGCCCCCCAACCTATTACACTCAGAGGCTCTCCCAGAAAAATTAGCGCTGATACTGCTGCTGTTGCTGGAACAGCTGCTGTGATAGTTGTTGTCATGGTTGCCCCCAACGCCGCTACAGCACGAGTATAAAGAAGTAGAGAAATTATCGCACTAAAAAAACCTTGATAAATTGACTGTCCTAAAACATCAGTAAATGGAGCTGTGCTAAGTTTTGAAGGTAAAAGGATGAAGTGAATAGGGACGTAAGAAATCATAGAAATCACCGCTACTAGGGCAGTACATCTCAACGGTTCCACTTTCCACGATTTAGCTAAAAGTGTGAATACAGCCCAATCGGCTACACCTATAAAAAAAAGGACGTCTCCAAGCCAAGCTAGTCCAACTAAATCGCCAAAACCATCAGCGACTAAAATTGCTACGCCGGTTAAAATCACTATTAATCCACTTAACTGCCAAGTACTTAATCGCTCTTTTAGAAAAAACCATGCTAGGGGAACTGTAAATAGTGGAATTGCCCCAGCCAAAATAGCAGCTCCATGTGCAGCTGGTGCAAATTGGTATCCAGTGAAAGCGAAAAGAGAAAATCCAGGACCTGCAAGCATTGCCAGCACAATGGCTTGCCACAACTTTAAATGTCCCAGACCATATTTTATAACGAGTGGGAGCATTAAAATCCCTCCCACCCCAAGTCTTAATGCTACCAAGTCATAGGGAGTGAGGCTGGTCTGAACTCCAAAACGTGAAATCGAATGAAAACTGGACCATAGGATGACAACTAATAAAGCGCAGATTATGCCTATTGTGAATTCACGTGTGTTTATATTCATAGAATAAACTAAGTTAAAATTCTTTAAAATTAAGGGTTGAGGTCTTTACCAGTAGAACTAGATGCTCCATCGATCAAGGTTTGTGCAGCTGCACGAGCTTCATCTGTTATTTTAGCACCCGCTAACATACGCGCTATTTCTTCCCTTCTTTGTTTTTTACCTAGAAGTTCGACTTTTGTTATTGTCTTTCCTTCACTTTCTACTTTTGTGACTCTCCAGTGATGGTTCCCTATTGCAGCGACCTGTGGACTATGAGTTACAACCAAAACTTGTCTGTTTTTTACAGCGCTTAATGCTGCCAGCCTTTGTCCAACTGCAGATGCAGTTGCTCCTCCTATTCCCGAGTCAACTTCATCAAATATCAGAGTAGGAACACCATCAGAATCCGTTAGAACCACTTTTAGCGCTAGTAAAAACCTACTCAGCTCTCCTCCAGAGGCAATTTTTCCTAGGGGTCCAGGAAAATTTCCTTGATTGGTGGAAACAAGAAACTCGATTGAGTCTATACCGGTTTCTGACCATGATTGTTCGGGTAGGCGCTGCACATTGGTTTTAAATATAGCTCCTTCGAGCTTAAGAGGGGGCAACTCGTTATTCACGGCATCATCTAGATTAATGCTTGTTTTATTTCGTTCTAAGGATAAATGTTCACAGGCTTTTAAATAAGCGTCTTTTGTGGTTTGTTCTATTTCGGATAATTTATTTAGATCCTTATTTTTTGTTTCTAAAGATTCTAACTGATCTGACAAACTATCTCTTACGTTAATTAGGTTATCTACATCAGTTCCATGTTTACGCGCTAAAGATCGCAACTCAAATAATCTTTCTTCAAGTGTTTCAAGTAATGAAGTGTCTGTTTCAATTGACCGAGCCAAGCTCTCCAGCTCACTTATTGCTTCACGAAGTTCTGAGCTTGCCCTCTCTAGAGCTAAAATAATCTGATCTACTTGGTTGCCAGAAAGTTCAGAGACTTTTTCAACTATTTTTAGCGATTTTTGAATCAGTGCCTCTGATCCTGAATCACCCTCTAACTCCTTTATAGCTTCGTTAAATGAGGACAGAAGTCGTTCCCCATTTTGTAAAAACTTGCGTTGATCGTTTATTTGAGTTTCTTCTCCTTCAGATGGTGATAAACTGTTGAGTTCATCAAAATCGTGTTTAATTTGCTCTTTTTTTTGATTAATTGAGTGAAAGTTAGCCTCTGCCTTACTAAGTGTTGATTGGGCTAAAGACCAATCTTTAAACAGGTTTGTAACTTCTATAACTAAGGGATTAAGGTTACCAAACACGTCTAGAGCTGATCTTTGAACCGCTGTATTAGCTAGTGCGTACTTATCGAATTGTCCTTGTATTTCAATTAGTTCTGTGCCTACAGCTTTTAAAAGCGCAATTGTAGCTGGTTGATCATTTATAAAAGCTCTACTTCGTCCATCATTACTTAGTGTTCGACGTAGCAAAATATAATTATCGTTAAGACTTAGACCATTATCTTTCAGTAGGTCATTTGCAGGATGATTATTTTCAATCTCAAAAGAGGCAGATACAGCAGCCTGATCTGATTTTTCACTTATAAGTGTTGTATCAGCTCTTGATCCAATAATAAGTCCTATGGAATCAAGTAATATCGATTTTCCTGCTCCAGTTTCTCCTGTTAATACTGACAATCCAGAATCGAACTTTAAATCAAGACTGTCGATTAGAACGATATTCCGTATCGACAATTCACGCAGCATGGCTTTTAAAATGGCCAAAGGCGGCTAAAGAAACCATGCTTTTCAGGCACAGGGTCAATAATTCCATCACCATCAACATCTCTTACGACAATATTCTCTAGTAGTTCATAGCTATCTGAATACCACTGACTTCCAGGAAAATTATGACCTAAAACAGCTGCGTTTTTTCGGGCCTCAGAATCAATCCCAAGCGCTTTGAAGGCTTCTGTCATTCTGTGAAGAGCTTCCGGTGTATGTGTGGTAGACTGATAATTTTCTATAACATTTTTAAAGCGATTGATAGCTGCTAAATACTGCTCCCTCTTTAAGTAAAATCGACCTACCTCCATTTCTTTGCCGGCAAGATGGTCATGGGTTAAATCGATTTTTAGTTTTGCGTCACGTGCGTATTTGCTTTTAGGAAAGCGTTGTACAACCTCAGATAGTGAAGCTAGTGCTAGCTCAGTTATTCTCTGGTCTCTTCCGACGTCAGTAATCTGCTCGTAATAGCATAATCCCTTGAGATAGTAAGCATATGAGACATCTTTGTTTCCTGGATGTAATTGTATGAACCTGTCTAAGGCCAGTATTGCGTCGTCATATTCACCAATAGAATAAAAAGAGTAAGCGCCCATCAGTTGTGATTTAATAGCCCATATTGAGTAAGGGTGTTGACGCTCAACTTCCAAAAATAGATCAGTGGCTAATTTGTAATCACCATCATCTAAATGATCTAACCCTGTGTTATAGAGTTCTTCTAGAGACCTTTCTAAATAGACTTGTTGATCTTTGTTTGCACAACTAACCAGCGCTAGAGATCCCATGATAACTAAATATAAAAAACAAACTGGAATAGGGCATTTTCTACGCAAGCCAGCTTTTGTTAAGAATGCCGACCCTGTAGAGTTGATATGTATATGTCTTAAGTTCAAGATGACCGTCCAAACTTTGAGTCAGATTATAATTAAACAATAAATGACTATTTTGCACCAATTATAGCATCAGGAAGTTATTTTCCAACTTACCTGGCTTGGATTTTAATAAAGTTTAGGCAGTCGCTGCCAGTGACAAGTTGTCTGATTCGGAGTGGTCAGATGAATAATCTCGTTGAGCCATGGTGTAACGCCAACTATCCTTCTTCTTTAATAATTCGTGAAGGATTTTATGGTTTAATGCGTGTCCTGATCTATTTCCTATAAAGTGCCCAATGATAGGAGCTCCTACCAAGTAAAGATCACCAATACAATCAAGTATTTTATGGCGCACAAACTCATTTTCGTAACGTAATCCGTCTTTGTTTAGGACTTGGTCTCCACTTAGAACAACAGCATTATCTAGGCTTCCTCCCAAAGCTAATCCATTTGAGCGCAATTTATCGACTTCTTCTATAAAACCGAATGTTCTGGCCCGGCTTAGTTCACCTTTGAAAGTCCCATTAACTAAATCAACGGTCATTTCTTGCTGTCCAATAGCTTGAGAACCAAACTCGATTTCAAAATTAACCGAGAATCCATCTCCTGGTCTTAATTCTGCCAATTTACCTTCGTCTTCAACACGAATTGTTTCTAATATTTCTATAGCTTGTCTTGGTGATTCTTGTTCAACTATGCCCGCGCATTCAATTAAAAAAACAAAGGGGGCAGAGCTACCGTCCATTATTGGCAGTTCAGCTCCCTCAACTTCAACATAAACATTATCAATACTACAACCGCTTAAAGCGGCCATAAGATGTTCTACAGTAGCAATTGAATTTCCATTTTTATTGCCAAGCGTAGTGCACATTCGATTATCTACTACATTCTCGACTAGACCCGAAATTTCCAAGCCATTCCCTTCATTATCAGTCCTTCGAAAGACCACTCCAGTATCTACTGGAGCAGGTAAAAGGGTTAAGGAAACTTTTGCTCCTGAATGTAGGCCAGTACCGCAACAACTAATTCTATTTTTTAAGGTTTGTTGAGAAGCATAAGGGGAAGAAAGATCTACCAACTTAATCACCTTTTTAGCAAGTTCTTAGTTTTGAAATTAAAGTTTTACTAATTAAGAAGAAGCTTGTACCTGTAAGAAACATCCATCAGCAAATTTTTTAGCAATCGTACGAGTGTCATACAAATCACTCTTTGTTACAATTTGTTACTCTTTAGTTTCGGAAATCACTAGGGATTCCCGAAACTAATCAATATTAAGTTTAATTAACCTGGCGGCGCAGAAAAGCAGGGATTTCCAATAGGTCGTCATCACCTTCTGATGGTTCTGTTTGTAAGGAGGGCTCTAAATCGTCAAGTGAGGTTTGTGTTGGAGCTTCCTCTGTAGGCTCTTTATCAATATTAGCTTCTTCTGAAAACGAATCACTCTTGGGATTAGAGACATTATTTATAGGATCTTCTGCTGAAGAAGTTGTTTTTGAGAGCTGCTCTTTATCAGCCGCTTTAATAGTCTTATTTAGGGTGCTGTTCGAGTTTGTAGTCTCTTTTTGTTCTTCTGTCACGGGACTATTAAAGGCTCCTGTGACTTTCTGGAATAGAGTTCGTCCACGTTTTTTATCGCTTTGAGCGGATCCATTTTGAATAGCTGCTTCAGCAAATGCGTCAGGCGCCGTTTTGCTTTCTCTATCACTCGTATTGATAGTAGATGCTGTGACGGGTTTGGGGGGTATAAAGGGTTTATCTCCTGTTTCTATAATTTGCTGCGTGTTAGTGGTTTCTTCCGTATTTTGTTCAGAAAGAGGTTCCTTGTTCCTGTTCAAAATAGCATCAGTCTCTGGTTCAATAATGTCATTTAGGTCAGAATAGGGCAGTTTATCGTGTTTCATTTCAGATGTACTTTGACTTAAATCTGATGGAGGCTGATTTGCCTTTTCTGCGGCTAAAACAGATGACACTTGAACTTTACTAGCCTTTTCACTGTCATGAACAAGAGAAATATTAGGAGAGCGCGCTATAGAAGATGAATCTGCATCAATTCCCGTAGATACAATAGAAACACGCATGGTACCTTCCATTTTTTCATCGAAGGTTGAACCAAAAATAATATTAGCGTCAGAATCGACTTCTTCCCTTATTTTATTTGCTGCTTCATCTACCTCAAATAGGGTCATATCGAGGCCGCCAGTAATGTTAATTATTACTCCTCTTGCTCCACGCATAGAAACGTCATCTAATAATGGATTTGCAATAGCTGCTTCGGCAGCGGCAATTGATCTTCCTTCACCTGATGCTTCGCCTGTGCCCATCATTGCCTTTCCCATTTCGCTCATAACAGTACGAATGTCAGCGAAATCAAGATTTATTAGACCCGGCATTACCATTAGATCAGTCACACCTCTAACTCCTGAATGGAGTACATCGTCTGCCATACAAAAAGCTTCGGCAAAAGTGGTATGCTCGTTACATACTCTAAAAAGATTTTGGTTTGGTATCACTATCAGTGTGTCAACAAAATGCTGAAGCTCTTCTATTCCCTCTTCAGCAGATTTCATTCGATTGTTTCCCTCAAACTGAAAAGGTTTAGTTACAACACCCACCGTAAGTATTCCTTGTTCTCTGGCAGCACGCGCTATTACTGGGGCAGCACCTGTTCCGGTACCTCCGCCCATGCCTGCGGCAATAAAAGCCATATGACTGCCTTGAAGGTGGTCTAAAACAACGTCAAGTGATTCCTCCGCAGCGGCCCTACCTATATCCGGTCTTGCACCTGACCCTAATCCATTAGTGATATTAACACCTAACTGAATTCGTCTTTCTGAAGCGCTGAGGGCCAGAGACTGGGCATCGGTGTTCGCAACCACGAACTCAACGCCTTCTAGCTTAGCTGAAATCATATTATTAACAGCGTTACAGCCAGCTCCGCCGACACCAACCACAACAATGCGTGGTTTTAATTGTGATTCGGTTCCAGGTGCACTTAGGTTTAAGGTCATTTTAGCCTCCAATTAGTGTTGTCCGAGGGCAATTTATAAAAAATAGCTTTTTTGTCTGCGATTTGCATACCGAATAAATCGATAAAACACAGTTTTTTTATGGTTTTACAAATGTTCATTTATCCAACTTCCTATTCGACTTCCTAAGCCAGTTGTTTCTCTTCTAGTGAATCCTGTAGCAGTTAAATCAGTCGAGTGGTCGCCTACTGCAAACGCTATTAGACCAGCGCTCGTAGCGAAAGCTGGTCCTGACATTGATTCAGCTAGTCCTCTAAGCCTTAAGGGGCGTCCCATGCGCACTTGTTTATCCAAAATAATTGGAGCCACCTCACGAATTCCTTGAAGTTGACTTGCACCGCCAGTTAAAACAACGCGGCGCCCGGCAATTTGATCAAGTCCGCTGTCAGTTAATCTCTCGCGCACCAGTTCGAATGTCTCTTCTATTCGTGGCTGAATAATGCCGTTAAGTAATGATCTGGGAATATGGTTAGGACTATTATGTTCATCTTCACCAACAGGAAGGACGTCTATCAACTCGTGATCATCTTCGTCTGAAACCATAGCTGCACCATGGAGCGTTTTTAACCGCTCTGCATGTGTGACTGGAGTCGATAGCCCTCTGGCAATATCGTTTGTTACGTGACCCCCTCCAACAGGTATTATATCTGTGAACACCATTTCTCCATCGGTGAAAACAGCGATACTAGTTGTTCCTGCACCCATATCAATGACTGTTACGCCAAGATCAGTTTCATCTTGAACAAGCGTAGATAAACCTGATGCATATGGCCCGATCACGAAATCGTCAATTTCCAGATGGCACTGTTCTACGACATTCTGTAGTGTTCTAACTACGCCATTTAATGCGGTAATTAAGTGCATTGAAACTGATAGCTGTTCTCCATACATTCCCCTGGGGTCTCGAATGCCTCTATTCCCATCAACTTTGTACCCTGTAGGAATCGAATGAATTAACTGCCGATCAGTTCTAGGGGTTCCATTTTCCCCTATAGACAATGATTTCTGAAAAGCTTGTTGTAGATCGGCATCATCAATTTGTAAGCCTCCGATTTCTACATCTATACCTATCGTGCTAGATAATGGTTTTCCCCCATTAATATTAACTGTAACAGATGTTATTCTATCATTCGCCATTTCTTCAGCAGAAAAAACTGCTTTTCGTATGGCTGTCTCTGCAACATCCAAGTCAACTATCACACCATTTTTTAGTCCTGCGTTTAATTGAAGACCACTTCCAATAACCCTCGGTTGTACATTGAAATTAGCACCATTTTCGACAGCAGGTCTGTCAACTTGAGCTATGAGGCAACAAACTTTACTTGTTCCTATATCCAATGCCACAAATGTTCCCGTACGAGGACGGTTGGAGCGTCTTGTCATAGTTAGTTTTTCCCTCGCATTAGGTATCTTCACCTTCGGCAAGGACTGATTTTGTTGCCTTGTCATCAAGCCTTACTGTTAAGCGTTTCTGCACACGTAGGTCGATTGAAATTATCTGGCGTCCAAATAGGTTTTTTTCCCTATTAACTTTAGATAGGTGATGAAGCGCAAAGTCTAATTTTTCTTTGGGGAGTTTAATTACAAGACCATTTTTCAAATATAAGTTCCATCTTCGATTAGAAACTCTTTGTGCGCTTTTAAGGCGATTAGATATTGATGGATAATAACTAATCATATCTAACAAGTAGGCAGCGTGTTGGGCTGCGTCTTGCCCAACCACAATTGGCAAATGATCAAAATTGGCAAGGTTTGTTCGTTGAATAACTTCACCTTCTTTATCAATTAAAAACATTTTTTGTTTATGTTGCCATATAGCTAGGGGTTTTCGTTCAGTAATATGAAGCCAGATCTCGTTGGGTAGTTTACGAGCAATGGAGGCGGTTTTGATCCATCCAAGCAACTCCAAACGTTCTTGCGCATGTTTGATATCTGCTTGAAATATTGGTGTGCCTATCTTTATCCCCAATGCGCGAATTAAATCGTCTTTATGAGTCGATTTACGACCCACGACATCAACACTATCCACCTTTAGTCCGACTCTTGCTGTAAGTTCCATAAAATGTTTTTCTATGACGTTAAACTTACTTTCTATCCAGCCTGTTCCTGCATTCGACAAACTAAATGCAATGAAAACTGCTAAAGGTATAATAATAGCTAAACACAAAGTGATTCGTTTTCGTCTCATTTTAAAAAATGACTGACGTCTTGTTTTTTTTCTGTTTGGTATAATCGAGGAAATCAATCGCATTGCGCAGTCCCCACAAGCCAATTCACTAGTTCTTTAAACGTAATTCCTATAAATGCTGCTTGTTCAGGCACGGTTGATAAAAGTGTCATGCCTGGTTGTGTATTAACCTCAAGTAAAACCAGTTGCTCTTTGTCTTCATCATATCTTAAGTCTGCTCTGCTCACGCCACGACATCCTAGGGCTTTGTGGGCTTTTGCAGCCCAATCCATAGCCAATTCATATATCTCTGTGGATATAGGAGCGGGAACAAGGTGCTCAGTTTTACCCTCAGTATATTTGGCTTCGTAATTGTAGAATCCTTGGTTAGGACATAACTCTGTTACTGCTAAAGGTTTAATCTCTTCTAAAGCCCCTCCCATTACAGCGACAGTTAATTCTCTTCCAGGGATGTAGCGTTCAACTAATAATTTATTAGGTTGGCTTTTGAGGTCTGGGAGAGTTTCAAAGCTGTCATGGATTATGCTAACTCCTATTGATGATCCTTCATTAATAGGCTTTATAACGTATGGAGGAGGCATTACCTCTGCTGATTTTATTTGATCGGGGCTGATAATAACTGCTTCGGCCATCCCAATATTTTGGGCAGCAAAAACATTACGTGCGGCAAACTTATTCATTGCCAAAGCTGACGCCAGAACACCAGAGTGGGTATATGGAATTTTTAAAAGATTTAGTAATCCTTGAATACACCCGTCTTCACCATATCGGCCATGAAGTGCGTTGAAAGCAACGTCTGGTTTATCTTCCAGGGTTCTAACCAGTGCTCCAATATTATCGGTTACATCTATTTCATCTACTTCATACCCAATTTCTCTCAGAGCGCTTGCACATTGTTTGCCTGAGCTTAGAGAAACATTTCTTTCTGCTGATATGCCTCCCATTAAAACTGCAACACGTTTATTCATGGTCAACTCCTGAGTACTTACCTATCCTCTCCAGTTCCCACTCAAGCTCTACTCCAGTAACTTCACGAACGCGTCTTCTTACCTCTTCTCCAAGCCCTTCGATATCAGCTGTGCTAGCTCCACCCAGGTTAATCAAAAAATTACAATGCTTTTCCGAAACTTGAGCTTTTCCTAATCGCAAGCCGCGGCATCCTGCCTTATCTATTAGCTCCCAAGCTTTTTGTCCGTTAGGGTTTTTATAAGTACTACCGCCTGTACGACTTCTTATGGGTTGTGACTCGCTGCGAGAACTTTGAACGAGTTCCATAGCTCTGGATATTTCATTCTCATTTCCCCAGACTCCATCCATTATGCAGCCGGTAAATATCCAGTCTGATGGTATTCCGCAGCTTCTGTATTGAGGCGCCCAGTCTTCAGTTGAAAGACATTTAAGTTCGCCTAAAGGAGTTAGGGCCATTACTTGATTAACGATATCTCTAAACTCCCGACCATAGGCGCCTGCATTCATGCGAAGACCGCCACCAATTGTACCAGGAATACCTGCAAGAAACTCAAAACCAGCTATGGACTCTACTCGTGCTACTTTGGCCACGTTATAATCCAATGACATAGCCCCAGCATGAATTTCTGTGCCTTTTGTTCGAATGGTCGAGAAAGGTCTGCCTAGCCGGATTACGACACCAGGGATGCCTCCATCTCGAACAAGCAGATTTGAGCCTACCCCAATAGTTGTTATTGGAATATCACTAGGTTTGTTAATTAGAAACTCTTTGAGATCATTGACATCAGCTGGCCTGAATAACACTTCTGCTGGCCCCCCGGTTCTGAACCAGGTAAATTGTGAAATTGGGGCCTCAATGTCGTATTTTCCTCGAACTGGAGGAAGCCGATTAATTAAACTGCCCGGATAATGATTTTTCATGACCATCATTTATTCGGCCTTATTCGTTTATTGCTGAGGCGTTCTAACTCTGAAGGTAATTCTTTGGCCCAGTTGGTAACGTTTCCTGCGCCCAAAAATATTACTGTGTCATGAGGCACAGCCTCTTGGGAAATAAGTGCTGGCAAGTCATTAGGATCAGGGAGTGGACGCACGTCACGATGGCCGTGGGTTCGAAGCCCTGAGACCAAAGCATTGCGGTCCACCCCCTGTATCGGACTCTCGCCGGCTGGATAGATATCACTGACAAAAACTATGTCAGCATCATTGAAGCAATTACAAAACTCATCAAATAAGCTCACAACTCTAGAATATCTGTGGGGCTGAAATACTGCTATTGTTTTTCCCGATGTGCTATCTCTAGCAGCCTCCAAAACAGCAGAAATTTCCACTGGATGATGTCCGTAATCGTCAATTATTGTAATGCCCCCTACAACACCAGTTTTTGTGAATCTCCTGTTAACCCCTGAGAACTCTGCTAGTCCTTTGCGAATAAATTTTTCTTCTATACCCATCTCTAAAGCAACGCTTATAGAAGCAAGCGCGTTTTGAACGTTATGTGTTCCGTACATGGGAAATGAAAGACTGCTGATCGATCTTGTCCCATGCTCTCCGCGCCCTGAAATCTCAACGTCGAACATGACACCATCTGATTGATTTTTTAAATTAAGGCCCCTTACATCGGCTTCAGGTGAAAGCCCGTAAGTTATAACGCGTCTATCAGAGATTTTTGAGACGAGTGCTTGGACTTCAGAATCGTCTATGCATAAACTTATGAACCCATAAAATGGGATGTTTGTAATAAAGTTTGAAAAAGCATCTTTTAAAGAATCAAAACTCCCATAGAAGTCTAAATGTTCAGGGTCGATATTGGTAACTACAGCAATAGTTGCAGGAAGTTTGACGAAGGTTCCATCTGACTCGTCAGCTTCGACAACCATCCAGTCTCCACCACCTAGTCTGGCGTTAGTTCCATACGCGTTTATTATTCCTCCATTAATTACAGTCGGATCAAATTCTGCCGCATCAAGCACAGACGAAATCAATGATGTTGTAGTAGTTTTCCCATGAGTTCCGCCAACAGCAATTGACCACTTTAACCTCATAAGCTCTGCCAGCATTTCAGCTCGTCGGACGATAGGTAATAGTAATTTTCGAGCACTAATAATTTCGGGATTATCTGGTTTTATTGCAGTGGAAATGACAACAACCGTTGAGCCAATTATGTTTTTACCAGAATGGCCTATTATAATTTTAATACCTAATTCACGTAATCTTTTTATGTTTGCGCCTTCTGCAATGTCGCTTCCCTGTATAACATAGCCTAAAGAATGCAAGGTTTCAGCGATTCCACTCATTCCAATGCCGCCAATGCCAACGAAGTGGATTGTACCTATATCCAGAGGAAGAGCTTTCATTTTGGCCTCTCTGAATAAAAAGTTGTTGTTTCGCACATTGTACTGTTTTTATTTAATAAACCGGTCACCATATCGGTGAGTAATTCGGTTGCTTTTGGGTTTCCTAGTGAACGGGCTGCTTCGGCTACCTTTTTTAAAGTTGATGGCTCTTCTAGAGCTGTCTCTAGCCAACCAGCCAAGGCGCCAGGCGTAAATTCATTTTGGGGACAAACCCAACCACCACCGCCTTTTTCTACCGCCCTAGCATTACTCATCTGATGGTTATCAGCTGCGTCAGGGTATGGCACATAAAGGGCTGGCCTACCAGCAGCAGTCAATTCGGCAACGGTAGAAGCACCCGAACGACAAATCACCATGTGAGAATTAGCGATTCTTTGTGGAATATCTTCAAAAAACGTATCTAATTCGACAGACATTTCCATATTTTCATAGGCCAAACGGACTTGATCTAGATCTTCACGGCGGCATTGTTGACTTACCTGAAACTTGGATCTTAAAACTGGAGACATTGACAAAAATGCCGCTGGAACAATTTCCGAAAATACCTTTGCACCAAGACTACCTCCAAGAATTAGAAGGTGAAAAATAGAATTTGGAGTTCTGTAAGGACGAGTTGCAAGAGCAGCAATTTCTTCGCGTATGGGGTTGCCAACTACTCGAGAACGAGCTGCCCCTGTTTTATTCAACTTTGAAGTTTGTTCAAAAGATAAAGCAAAAGCTTTTGCACCACTTGCAAGCCTCCTATTAGCTCTTCCTAAAACTGCGTTTTGTTCATGAATAATTGTTGGAATACCAGACATTCCTGCAGCAAGTATTGGAGGTATAGTTGGGTAGCCTCCAAAGCCTATTGCTAAAACAGGATTTAGACGCCTGACTAATTTACGGGACTCGTTAAGACCCTTAATAAGGGCCCTGGCACCACGGACACTTGGAAATATTCCCCCACCAAACCGTCCTGCAGAAATAGCATATCGTTCTATCTCGGGAGGTAAACCAAGAGTGTCACGGCTTAGACTAGCTCCTCGGTTGTCACTTACAAATATTACAGGATGTCCAAGTGAAGTTAATGAGCAAGCCAACGATACGCCCGGAAACATATGCCCACCAGTTCCTCCAGCAGCTATCATAATCGGTGATGTAAAGGCCCTATTCATTTCGAACCTTTCCACTGCGCCTTCTTGTTAAAGCAAGTATCATGCCAACACTCAATGCGATAGCCAACAAGGAAGAACCACCATAACTTATGAATGGTAATGTCATTCCTTTGGCTGGCATGAGTTGTAGGCTTGAAGCCATATTTATCAGAGCTTGTAGGCCAAATTGCCCGAGCAAACCACAAGATGCTAAAAGGATGAAGAGATCGCCTTCTCCCATCGTTCTGATTAATCCACGCAGAACAATAAACGCAAAAAGGCAAACAATTACTAATACAATTATTAATCCCAGCTCTTCGCCAGCTACCGCGAATACAAAGTCTGCATGTGCATCTGGTAAACTATTTTTTACTGTTCCTTCTCCTGGGCCACGGCCGAAAAGCCCACCATTGGCAAACGCGTCAAGGCTTCGCTCTCCTTGATAGTTGTCACCCATAGAAGAATCTATAAAGCTATTGATTCGTTGCTTTACATGATCCATAAAATAATATGCGCTGCATAATCCAGCAATTCCCAGAACAAACAGTGATGCAACTATCCATATGGGTAGACCGGCTAAGCAAAGTTGAGCCATCCAAATGGTGCCAATCACAAAGGATTGTCCCAAATCTGGTTGTTTTAGTACAAGACCAATTAGTATTACAAAAGATGCTATGGCCAAGGTGTATCCTGGAAACTTATTGTCTCTTATTTTTTCTGCAAAGAGCCAAGCCGTAACTACTGCAAAAGTTGGTTTAGCAAACTCAGTAACTTGGAGTGTCTGCCCAGCTATTGAAAGCCATCTTTGTGCTCCATTAACTTCTTTTCCTATTAAAAGTGTTAGAGCAAGACCTAATATACAAAATAAAAAAGCGAGAACTGAGTAACGTCTTATTTGGGTTGGGGTTAGTAAAGATACAAAAATAATTCCTATGGCTGCAAAAGGCAGAAATATTAGATGGCGAGTAACAAAATGTAGGCTATCATAACCCATCTTTATTGCTACGGCAGGACTAGAGGCCAATGTTAACATTGTGCCAAATGCTATTAAGGCTACTATTGCCGCAAGACTCCAGCGATCGACTGTCCACCACCACCTTCCCAAAACTGATGTGTCCGTTCTTGAAAAGGTAGTCATAGCCTGTTTCCTAATATATTTTTCACGGTGTCTCTGAATGTCTTGCCCCTAGCTTCGAAGTCTGGAAACTGATCGAACGAAGAGCAGGCGGGTGACAGTAAAACGACACACGGTTTGTCTTCCTTTATGGCGAGTTCTATTGCGTTCTCAGTTGCTTTTATAAGATCGATACTGATTGTGTAAGGTGCTTTCCCTTCAAGAGTTTGGGCAAACTCATTAGCTGATTCACCGATCAAAAAAACATGTAATATTTTAGAAAAATATGAATTTAGTTCCTCTATTCCTCCTTCTTTGGCCCTTCCACCTGCAATCCAAATAATATTATTATTACATTCTAGGGCGCGAGCAGTTGCATTGGCATTTGTTGCTTTGGAGTCATTTATAAATCTGCAGCCATTAGTTATTGCTACCAATTCCTGACGATGCTCCAGGCCGGGAAAGTCAGATATTGAATCAGCTACTTCACGCAGCTTAGCTGCGTTCTTATTTAAAATTAGTGATACGGCAGCATATGCGGCTGCGGTATTTTGGGCATTATGAAGGCCAGGTAGCCTTTCAACTTTACTGAGGTCTATAATCCTACATTTCGATTTATATCGATCATCGATAAGCCAACCATTTTCGACATAAACTCCGTTGCAAATAGGTCTTTCCGCAGATATGGCTATTACTGGTTTTTCTGCTTTAGACAAATTCCTATGAATGTCACGACAAATAGAATCATCTACCCCAATAACTGCCCCGATTGTTTTTGACTTCTGTGAAAAAATTCTACGTTTTGCCGATATGTATCCCTCCATACTTCCATGGCGATCAATATGGTCAGGACTAATGTTGAGTAAAACAGACAAATTAAAAGTGGGAGAAGAAATTAATTCGAGTTGATAGGAAGATAACTCCAAAACATATATTCCGTTCTCTCCCATAGAGGAGAGCGTTAGAGCAGGCTTTCCAATATTTCCTCCAATCACTGCTTTTTTACCCAGCTTATTGAGCAAATGTCCTATTAAGGCCGTAGTTGTTGATTTGCCATTTGTTCCAGTGATTCCAATAAAAAAGGCATTTGGTTCAGCTCTCGCTAATATTTCAATATCACAAACTATTTCACAGCCCGCCATTTTCGCTTTATTAACCACAGGGTGAGGGGAGGGGTGTGCCAGCGGGATACCTGGACTAAGCAGCATTAGAGACACCCCTTTCATGTCGATATTGTTCAAATCAACTAGAGGTAGGCCTTGTTTTTTTGCGGCGTCACGTTGATAGACATCATCATCCCAAGCCAAGATATTTGCGCCGAATTTTTTTAGTGCATAAGCTGCCGGTAGCCCAGATTTTCCAAGGCCCAAAACAGCAATCGTTTTGCCATTAAAGGTCGATAGGTTTATGTCTAATTTGCTTTCAGCTTTCATTTTTATTATCGCAGTTTAAGTGTAGCGAGTCCTGCAAGGGCTAGAACGGTTGCAATGATCCAGAAACGTATGACAATAGTTGGCTCAGCCCATCCTTTTTGTTCGAAATGGTGATGGAGGGGGGCCATACGAAAAACCCTTCGTCCTGTAAGTTTAAAAGATGTCACTTGAACTATTACTGATACTGTTTCTAAAACGAATAAGCCGCCAATAATTGCCAGTACTAGTTCGTGTTTGGTAACAATAGATATACCTCCCAAAGCACCGCCAATAGATAGCGATCCAGTGTCTCCCATGAAAACCATTGCCGGGGGTGCGTTGAACCATAAAAAACCCAAAGCTGCACCAACTAAGGCACCACAAAATACTGCTAATTCACCTGACCCTGGGACGGCAAAAATTAATAAATAGTTTGCAAATACTGCATTGCCTACCAAATAAGAAATTAAACCGAAGCTGCCCGCCGCAATCATTACTGGAACAATTGCCAGCCCATCAAGCCCGTCAGTTAAGTTGACTGCATTAGATGCCCCAACAATTACAAAAATAGCAAACGGCCAAAAAAACCAGCCTAAATTAAGTAATACGTTTTTTACGAAGGGTAGTGCCAGGCCAGTGGAAAGAGAGGGCTCCATTAAATTCATAATCCAGTAGGTGGCAACACCTGCCACTAGAACTTCTAAGGATATCCTTAGCTTTCCTGGTAAGCCATTAGAACTCGATTTAGTGAGTTTCTTATAATCATCTATAAACCCTATGGCACCAAAGCCAACTGTAATGAGTAATACCGCCCAAATATAACCATTGGTAAGGTCTGCCCATAATAAGGTTGATACAATGATGGCAAGTAAAATTAAAAACCCTCCCATAGTTGGGGTGCCGGCTTTAACGAAATGTTGTGGAGGTCCATCTTGCCTAATTGGTTGTCCACCAGGCTGTTGTTGTTTTAGCCAACCTATTACCAATGGGCCAAAAACGAATGCTACGAATAGAGCTGTGACAACAGCGCCTCCGGCTCGAAAGGTTAGAGAGCGAAATAAAAACAAGATACTGTATTCATCTCCTAAGGGTGCCAGCAAATTATAAAGCATTTCCAGCCTCCTCATTTCGCAAATCTAAGGTTTTATTATTTTTTAAAGAGTTTTTAATTAGAGCATTAGCTATCGAACTAGTGTTGCTGCCCTGTGATCCTTTGATTAAAACAATATCACCCGCCTGAAGAGCCTCTCTTACTGCTGGTATTAGAACATCGGGACATTCTGCATGCTTAGCACGCATATGTTTTGGTAAAGCTTGATGAAGAGCAGCCATAGATTTGCCGACAGTATAAACTTGGTCGATTCCATTTGCCTCTAGTTTGATGGCGAGCCGTTCATGTAGTCTAAAAGATTCTTTTCCCAGTTCTAACATATCGCCTAAGACGGCAACCCTTCGACCTTTTCCTTCAGGGTAGCTATCCCTCAGAGTTTCAAAGGCAGCTCGCATGGAAGCTGGGCTGGCATTATAGCTGTCGTCAATTACTGTAAGTTCGCCTTTGGGAGTTGTTACTCGATGACGACGACCTCGTCCATTGGTAAGGCTTAGATTGATTAAAGCTTTAGCAGCTTTATCAACATCAGCATTTAAGGCACTTACTGCAGCCAATATTGAGAGAGAATTAATTATGTTATGACGGCCAGGTGTGTTCAGATTATAACTAATTGTTTTACCTCTGATGTCAGCAGTAACGTAAGTGCCTAGGTCATTTGATCTGATGTTTAGTAGTCGGACATCTGCTTCAGGATCTGCTCCAAAGCCTATTATTCGTCCTACTCCATACTCTTCGGCGAGCATAGATAAGTAGGCAAAATAGATGTTGTCACGATTTAATATAGCTGTCTTTTCTCCGGTAAGGCCTGCAAAAACTTCTGCTTTTGCCTCAGCAATCGAAGCAACCGAATCAAAGAACTCTAAATGAACTGCTTCTATAGTTGTGATGATAGCTACGCTAGGACGAATAAGTTTTGATAAACTATAAAGTTCACCCGTATGATTCATGCCGAGTTCAATCGCAGCATAAGCAGAATCTTCTGGAAGTCTCGATAATGTTAGAGGAGCACCATAATGATTATTTAAGTTCCCATCTGTTGAATGTGTTAAGCCTGACGCTCCAAGAGCTATAGATAATCCATCTTTTGTAATTGTTTTTCCTACGGACCCAGTTACTGCAACAATCTCCGCCTTAGTGCGGTTTCGAGCGAAATCAGCAAGCTGATTTAAGGCGTTTTCACAATCTTTAACTAAAATTAATTTTTCAGATTTTTTTATGCCTTCAGGAACTTTACTGACTATTGCAGCAACGGCTCCCTTATCCAGAGCTTGAGAAACATAATCATGGCCATCAAAATTTGGTCCTGACAAAGCGAGAAATATATCGCCGTGATCACAGGTACGACTATCAATAGAAATTCCTTCTGCGGACCAATCTTTCACAGAATCGAAAACACAATGTCCGCCAGTGGCTTCAATTACTTGTTTTCTAGTCCAAACTGTTTTGGGCTGTGATGTCATTATTTCAGCTCACCTCCCAATTCTATAATAGTAGAAGCGGCAACATCAGTATCATCAAAAGGAATTATTTGACCTCCAACTATTTGTCCTGTTTCATGTCCTTTTCCGGCAATTATCAAAATGTCGTCTTTAGAAAGTTGACTTATTGCTTGCTCTATTGCAGTGGCGCGATTGTTAATTTCTATTGCGTTAGGACATCCAGATAAAATCTGTTTTCGTATAGAGCTGGGGTTTTCATTTCTAGGGTTGTCATCTGTAATGAAAACTCGGTCACACAGTTTAAAAGCAATCTCGCCCATTTTTGCTCTTTTAGTGGAGTCCCTGTCTCCACCTGCTCCAAAAACTAGATTGAGATTACCCTTTGAATGATTCTTTACTGAAATAATTAATGATTCTAACGCCGCTGGGGTGTGGGCGTAGTCAACAAACACTCGTGAGCCATTCTGGAGGCGTCCAATGAGTTCCACCCGTCCTTTGATCCCATTAAGATTGGCTAACGCAGAAAAAGCATCATCTATATTTGAGCCAAGAGCTATTATTAATCCTAGCGCCGCAAGGGCGTTATAGGCTTGGAAAGAACCTATTAGGGGTATGTGTGTCTCGTAAGGTTTTCCAAAAATATTCAGGCAAACTCTTAACCCTTCAGGAACAGAATCCAAGCAGTCAATTTGTATATCAGAAGCGTTTTGGCCAAAGGTTAAAATATTTTGGCCTTTATCTCGGCAAATACTGTAGAGTTTATCAAATTCAGCACTATCACTGTTAAGTACGGCTGTTCCTTCCTCAGGTAGAAGCTGTTCAAAAAGGTAAGCTTTAGCATTAAAGTATTCATTTGTGTTTAAATGATAATCTAGATGATCATGGCTTAGGTTTGTAAATGCTGCCGCTTGAATATTTACCCCATCTAAGCGGTGCTGATCCAGACCATGAGAAGACGCTTCAATTGCTATTGAGTTGATATTCTTATCTTCCAGTTCAGATAATAATTTATGAAGTTCAATCGGATCAGGCGTAGTAAGAGAGCTTTGAATATCAAGTCCTTCAGAATCAACTCCTAGAGTTCCTATGCTGGCGGAAACAATACCCAGTTTTGTCCATATCTGCTTAGAGAATGAAACAACAGATGATTTACCGTTTGTTCCAGTGACCGCAGCAATATTTTTTGGCTGGCGTTCATAGAAGGTGGCCGCTAATTCTGCTAGATGCCGGCGAGGGTTTTCATGAAGAAGCAGGCATGTTTTATCATCTAGCTCAGTGCCTTCTGGAGCAAGTATAGCCACAGCACCATTATTTATGGCTTCAGAAATAAAATTCCTGCCATCGGTGGATGATTCCTTTTGTGAGCTTGGAAGCGCAGCAAATATATACCCAGGTTTAACCAAACGGCTGTCAGCAGCGAGCCCTGTGATCTCTATCTCATGTAGCTCTTCAGTATTTAGTGCCATGCCTGCCATTAGTTTAGTTAACTGCAATCCTCTGTTTCCTTGAGCTTTGGTTTGTTTGGTTATTTAACGAGACTCCCTTTATGTCTGGAGCGTTTACCATCACTGGAAAAACTCCTAACAAGGGTGCAATCTCGGAGATTACTCTACCGACAACCGGAGCAGCCACTCTTCCCCCAGTTGGGCGCAATTTGTTTATTTGTTTTGGATCATCGATGTTCACTATCACTACGTATTTTGGGGAAGTAATAGGAAAAACACCGACGAAAGATGAAATTAATTTACTCCGATCGTATCCGCCCCCTCTAGATTTATCCGCGGTTCCAGTTTTACCCCCTACTAAATAATCAGCAGCATCAGCACTTCTGCCTGAGGTCTTCAGGACAACTTCCCTTAGAAGTTTTCTCATGATTAAAGAGGTTTTTTCGGAAATTACTTTTGTTCCATGAACTGGTTTATTGTCTTTTTTAAGCAAAGTCGCTTGATAGTGGTTTCCATTGACTATTGCTGCTACAGCTGTGGCAGCATGTAATGGACTTACGGATATTCCATGGCCATAGGATACAGTCATTCTGTAGATTTTTTTCCAATTATCGGGAGGTTTGGGTGTTCCTTTGGCCGCTAATTCGATACTTGAAGGGCGCAATAAACCAAGATCCGTGAAAAATTTTTGTTGAAGGCTCCTATCAAATTCTGCAGCTATTAATGCTGAGCCGATATTGGATGAATGTATGAATATCTCGGGAACTGTTAGAACTTTATTTTGGGCATGATAGTCGCGGATAATATAACGACTAATATAAATTGGTTTTCTTGCGTCATAAGAAGTGTCTAGCTTAACTTTTCCGCTTTCAAGTGCAATTGCTGTATTAAATATTTTGAATATAGACCCCAACTCATAAATACCGTGAGTAGCTTTGTTAAACTTTTCATTGTCGGTTGCAGTTCCGGCTTCATGAGGCATGAAGTCTGGAAGCGAGACGAGGGCAATGGTTTCGCCAGTTTCTGCGTCAAGTACAATGCCTGATCCGCCGATTGCCTTATATTTATCTATCTGATTGTACATTTCACGTCTAAGAACCTGTTGAACGCGAACATCTAAGGAGAGTTCCAGGGGCTTTTGGTTTTCTTTTAGAATTTCATCACAAAATAGCTCTATTCCCGCTAAGCCCTTATTATCGACATTTGTATACCCTACTGCATGAACCGTCAGGTTGCGCATGGGCCAGTATCGTTTCTCCTCATATTTGAAATCAACGCCGATGATGCCAAGCTTATTAATTTCATATTCCTGTCTTGGGGTAATTTCTCTTTTAAGCCAAACAAATTTATTCGACTTTGCAGAGAGCTGTTTTACAAGTTTTGTTTCACTTAATTCTGGAAGGATTTGAACTATAGACCTAGCTGCTTGTATAGGATCAATAACTTTACTTGGGTCTCCGGTTAAGCCGGGAGTCCTTAAGTTTGTGGCGAGAAGTATACCATTTCGATCAACTATATCAGCACGGCTCATTTTAATGCCTGCTGTTACATTTCTAGTTTCTATTGTGTTTTTCCGGCTTTCTTCATTCAAAATTGTTACGTCAACAAGGCGAACAGCTATGACAAGGAAAGCAGCGGCAACCAGTGTTCCACCAAAAAGGAGTCTGGATTTAGCCTTCTCAAGAGCTTTCTTATTTGTACTTTCAAATGAAACACGACTAGTCATTTATTGGAGCCTTGGAAAAATAATTTTTTGTTAAGGAGCCCTTTTCACCCATGGGGTCTTTTTTCCTAGTTACCAAGGATGCAGGTACTACCCGTTGGGGAATTGAAGAAGCATCCAAAAACTGAGAGCTTTTTAGTGGTTGTAACTTTAGATATTTACTATTTAAAATTTCTAACCGTTCAGGTCGGTTAAGCTCATGCCAGTCCGCTCTCAGGGCTAAAACTTTCAGCTGATTTTCTTTGATGTCACGGTTTAACGTGGCTAGTCGTTTTTCTAGTTTATCTACCTCAAAGGTGATCCTAAATAAGATTCCTCCTGCCATAATACAGAGCATTATCAGGATGAGGGTCGCTCGCGTTTTCATTTTTGACCTTCCTGACTGAGCGAGCTCCAGCTGGGTGCACTAGTACGCTCAGCTATTCTGAGCCGTGCTGATCGGGCTCTTGGATTAACAGATATTTCTGCCTCGGTAGGTTGGATGGCTCGCTTTTTTAGTAAACGCCACGTAGGTTCTTTAACTTCTTTGGGGTCGGGACGATGGCGTGATCCCTTATGGTCATTACCACTTCTTTGACGAAGGAATACTTTCACTTTTCTGTCTTCTAGAGAGTGAAATGAAACGATGGCTAATCTTCCACCAGGTTTGATAACCTTCTCAGCTTCATTCAGCCCCAGTTGTAACTCATTTATTTCATCATTAATTTTTATTCTTAGGGCCTGAAAAGTACGAGTAGCTGGATCAATCCTATTTAATTTGTTTCTTCTCGAACGATTTTGACTTCCCGCTACGGAACGAATGATTTCTGCAAGCCTGCTGGTCGTCACAATGGGTTCATTTTTTCTGGCACTCACTATTGCACGAGCTATACGCTTTGAAAGCCGTTCTTCTCCATATTTATAAATAAGGTCTGCCAAATCGTCCTGTTCGAGAGAATTCACTATTTCGGAAGCAGTCTCACCTGACTGACTCATGCGCATGTCTAAAGGGCCATCTTGGCTGAAAGCAAAGCCCCTATCGGGATTATCAATTTGTAACGAGGACACGCCTAAATCAAGAGCAACACCATCAACTTCTGATAAACCACAAGTTGATAAATGAGCATTCATATTACCAAAATGTCCGCAAATTAAATGTAGTCTATCAGGATAACGTTCACTTAGTACTTTATTATAGGAAATTGCATACGGGTCTCTGTCAATTCCCACAACTATACAGTCAGAAGACTCCAGGAGTGCTTTAGTGTAGCCTCCCGCTCCTAATGTGCCGTCAACATAAACTTTTCCACTTTTGGGAGATAAGGCCTCGATAACGGCTTCTAATAATACAGGTGTGTGGCTAAAAGCATTATCAGTGACGGCATTTTCAGCCGGTTTATAATCATGACGAGGAGCGGCCCTCGCCATCAGTGTTTCTCCTCTTTAGACTTTTGTGGTGGTGGCCTTAAGGTCAATTTTTGTTCTGAGGCAATGTTTGTGGCGTTCAGTTGATAAGCGTAGAAGTCTTCAGGCTCCCAGATTTCGAAGAGTGGTCCGCGCCCAACGAATGCGGCTTTATTTGTGATTTTTGCGTGTGTAATTAGACTGGAAGGTAAAACAATTCTGCCATCCCCATCAAATGAGAGTTGAACTGTTTTTGAGAAAAGTGTAGCAGTTAGCGCGTCATGTTCATCTGAAAAGAAGTCATAGGCATTTACACTATTGCTAAGCTCTTCCATCCATTCCATTCCGCCACATTGTATTGCGGGATACTTAAAAGAAGGCATAGCGACTATTCCATGAAACGTCTGCCCAGCCAAAGCAGAGCGAAATGCGGCGGGGACAGAAACCCTCCCTTTTGTATCGACTTTGTTGACCGTCGTTGAAAGAAACAACGCCATTTTGTTTGTCCGTTTGTCGTAACGACGCTACGCTCCGTCATTAACTGGTTTACACTCTTCTTCCTAGTTTTGAAGGTTTCAAATCTTAAAAGGACAAACCTTATAAAACTGGGATTATATGGGATAGCATGGATATTTATGGGTAGTCAACGGGATCTAGCCAATAAATGCTTAAAATATAAGTAAATTTTGGCAAATTTTTTAAATTCTTAAGAGAATCAACAAAATTTTGTAGATCTTGACATTAATCTCATGATTAAAGCTAAAAAAGAAATGTGGTAGTAATTTGTTCTGAAATTGTTCAAATTTTGTTTGTTAATCCCGAATCTTATTCTTTAAAAAAGAGAGCCAGACAGTCTATAAGCCGGGTTCTGTCCCAACGCGGTCTTACCCGTGCTGGAGATAGCTATTCATCTAGGACGCAAGTTGCCATGCGTCTCATGCGACCCACCCAGGTAGCAGTGCGGAAATACACTATAAGCCACCTCTACTCGGTCTTGCTCCCGGTGGGGTTTACCAAGCCGCTATCGTTACCGACAACGCGGTGCGCTCTTACCGCACCCTTTCACCCTTACCCAGGTAAGCAATAATGCTAAAATGGGCGGTTTTCTTTCTGTGGCACTTTCCCTGGGGTTACCCCCGCCGGCCGTTAACCGGCACCGTATTCCCGTGGAGCCCGGACTTTCCTCACGTTGAGGGGTTTCCCCATTATCAACGCGCAGCTATCTGACTGTCTAGCTGTCTTATTTTAGAAAATAGCTTAGTTCTCTGCAACAGATTTTAGCAACCGGCTTAAAATTGAAATTGTCTCATCATCAGCAATTCCATCGAAGCATTTGGGGCGGAAGTGCCTTTGAAAGGCACTAATCACATCTTTTAATGAATTATTTTCCGTGTCATATCCATAAGAACTAAGCATCTTGGAGATAATTACGTCCTTATATGTTTTGCTTTTTATAGAATGAGGTTTGGGCCAAATTCCTATTTTTTCTGAAGCAAACTGTTCCCAAGGAAAAAGCTCCCCAGGATCAATTTTTCTTCCTGGAGCAACATCAGAGTGACCTATTATATTTCTAGGAGGAATTGGATGCGTATTTATTAACTCTTTAGAAAGCCTTATAAGTGCATCAATTTGTGGATCGGGGAAATTTCTATAACCAAAATCATGCCCAGGATTAGATAATTCAATCCCTATAGAGTGGGAATTTATGTCCTTTATTCCCCTCCAAGAGCTTATGCCTGCATGCCAAGCTCGGTTCTTAGTTGCTACCAATTGATAAGTATTCCCTTTCTCATCTAATAAGAAGTGTGCGCTTACCTTAGATAAAGGGTTACATAAATGCTCAAGAGATAGAGAGTGACTACTCATTCCCGTATAATGCAATACAAGCATATTAATTTTAGGTTCATTTCCGTCTTCAGAAATTCTAGGCCCATAATTGGGCGATTTATAACTTTTGATCCAGGCCATCAATTTTTAAGAGATTCGCTCTCAGCCTCTAGCTCTAGCCAACGGTTTTCGGCAGAAGATATAGAATCATTTGTGTCCTTTAACTCCTTCGCTAATTTTTTGTAGCTGTTAGGATCTCTAGAAAACAGCTGAGGATCCGAAAGTTTAGATTCTATATCTTTTTTAGTTTTTTCCAAAAAGGAAATTACCTTGGGTAATTCATCGAGCTCTCGCTGATCTTTATAAGATAATTTTTGGACTTTAGCTGTTGAACGTTTCTTATTATTTTCTGACCTTTTATTGTTTGCTTTCTTTTTAGTGGCAGTTTTTGGTGTTATTCTTTTAGCGATTTGGTGAGTATAATCTGTATAGCCTCCAGCATACTCAGTAACTTTACCTTCAGATTCGATAACAAGAGTGCTTGTAACCACGCTATCTAAAAAATCTCTATCATGACTAACTATAATTATAGTCCCGTTGTAGTCATCAAGCATTTCCTGCAGTAAATCCAGAGTATCTAAATCGAGGTCATTGGTCGGTTCGTCCAGTATTAGTAAGTTACTTTCCCTAGACAGTATCTTAGCTAAAAGCAATCGGTTTTGTTCTCCGCCCGAAAGAGTTGATATTTTTGTATGAATTTGTTTTGGATCAAAGAGAAAGTCGTTTAGATAAGAGATCACATTCCTTTGTTTGCCCCTTATAACTAGCGAATCGCCTCCTCCAGGAACTAGTGCTTGAAGCGGCGTTTCAGAAAGCTCTAGGGTTTCTCTTAGTTGGTCAAAAATTGCTATATTCAAGTTACTGCCTAAACGGGAAGTGCCGGAATCTGGTTGAGTATTTCCAATTAGTAGATTTAATAAAGTAGTTTTGCCAGAACCATTTGAGCCTAGTACTCCTACCCTGTCTCCTTTCATAATTTTTGTTGAAAAATTAGAAATTATTTTTTTTTCATTATATTGTTTGCTTAAGCCACTTGCTTCAATAACAAGGCGACCACTCATCTTTCCGGAATCTATTTTAGCTTTGTAATTCGATTTCTCTTCAAGTCTCTTTTTATGTTGATCTCTAAGATCCTTTAACTTTTTTATCCTTCCTTGATTTCTTTTTCTTCTTGCGGTCACTCCATGTATTAGCCAATGTTCCTCAGCCTGAAGTTTTGTGGCTAATCTCTGGGCACGTTTTTTTTCCTCATCTACAAGTCTCTCGCTCCACTTATCAAACTCATCATACCCAGCCTTATGGTGAAGTATTGTTTGTTGATGCAACCATAGAGTCTCAGTTGACACCGCCTTTAGAAAAGCTCGATCATGACTGATTACAAGAAACGTTTTATTACTTTTTATTAGTCTGTTTTCTAACCACTTAATTGTATCTATATCAAGATGGTTTGTTGGCTCATCCAAGAGAATTAATTCAGGAGAGCCTAATAGGGCTTTAGCTAAATCAACACGTCTGCTTTCGCCTCCAGATAAGCTTCTAATATTTCTTCCGCCGTCTATCTTCACTTTTGAAAGAATTTCTTCCACTTCGTGTGGTTGACCATTTTTATTATTTGACCCCAACATGAAGTCCGCGACTGTTCCACTTTTTTTTATCGAGGTATTTTGTTGTAAAAAGCTAATTTTAAGACCCGGTTGTATATATATATTTCCCTGGTCAGCTTCGATTAGACCTGCAATTAGTTTAAGTAACGTTGACTTTCCGGTTCCGTTTTTTCCAACTAGACAAGTTCGAGTGCCGGGCAAAAGGTTTAATTCAACATTTTGGAAAAGATGTTGGCCACCAAAACCAATCAAAATATTGTCTAGGGCTATTATTGGTAAATCGCTGGTCATTTATTTAGAGGGTTATTAGAGCCCTCTCTGGGTAGATATTTTATCATAGGCACTATTTATAACAGCTAGTTTGTCATTGGCGACTTCAATAAATTCTTCAGGCATTCCTTGAGCTATTAGGGAGTCGGGATGATGTTTCTTAACTAGTTTATGGTAAGCAGTTTTAATTGTTTCATCATCCATGTCTTGTTTAACCCCCAGTATTGTGTAGGGATCTGAGTTATCCGATTGGGTATGTTCTGCAAGTAGTCGAGAAAAATCTGACTCAGTCACTCCGAAAATATAGGCTACATTTTGCAAATAGTCTCTTTCTTGTTCCGTGATATTGCCGTCGGCCTGGGCGATGTAAAATAAGCAGGCTAAGAGCTCCTCTAGAATAGCTGGATTATCTGAAAACATACCCGCTACTTGTTTTGCGTAAGGTTCGTACCCAGCAACACTTCGACGAGCCTGATTAAATACACGTGCAACATTATTCATTTCTTCAGGGGCAACTCTGAAGACTCTTTTAAAAGCAAGTATTTCAGCCTCGGTTACAACGCCATCTGCTTTGGCTAATTTAGCTCCTAAAGCAATGACTGCTATAGTAAAACCAATCTGTTTAGTAGGGTCATTATTATCATTTATATTCCGTTTGCTGCTGTCATATACATGTCCAGCAACAGCGCCAAGTAAAGCTCCTAATGGCCCCCCTAAAGCGAATCCGGCCGCCCCACCTACAATTTTTCCCCAAATACTCATAACGAAGGTTTAACGTAAACTTTCCAAATAAGAAACCATTCCTTTCTGACTGGTTTTAGAAAAATTAAAAAAATTCCATTACTTTCTTATTCTGCAATGGCTGACCAAAGAACGAAAATAATGTTATTTAGTTTTTTTAATATTAATTTTTTATAAGTTTTTTCAAATTAACTTTTTTTACGATTTAGATAGCGTTCAGTTTCGACCGATATTGCATCATTCACTGCTCCAACGAGTTTATCTCGATTTGCGGCGACATGATCATAGGATTCTTTTCGAGCCATCAGTGAACTCTGAAAATGGGGAATAACGTATCGAGCTATTAATTCGTAACTTTTTTGTGTGTTTTCCCAATCAGCCCAATTATGGGCCAGCGCAAGTAAAGTGCCGAATCCTCCACTGCCTTGCCATAAACGTTCAATATGATTTATTGCGTCATCGGGTGTTCCGATTACGGCCATGCGGGTTTCCTGCAGGTGTTTAAGAGGGTTTTCTGTTCCTGGAGGTATAATAGGGGTAGGGGCAATATTTCTGAAATAATCGGCAAAAGCCTCTAACCCAAAATTCACATTCTGTTCAGCCTTCTCCCTTGTTTCCGCTATGTGCATAAAAGTAGTAATGCGCCATTTTTGACGATCAACCTTCTTTCCATGTTCCAAAGCGGCTTCTTCACAGCGTCGCCAATTTTCGGAATGTGCGGCTAAGGCGTCATCATTTGTGCCGCCGAGTGATAAGAGGCCAATCCCGTGTTTGCCAGCAGCTAATGCTCCAGCTGGTGAACGCAGGGACGCTACAGCCATCTCCATCATTGGTTTGGTATAGCTTGGTAGTTGTAAGCTAGCCTTGTCTAGTATGAACCAATCTGTTTCAGCACTTACTCGTTCGCCTTTTAAAAGTGGAACCAGTGCGTCTAATGCTTCATTCATTCGTCGTCTTTGTCCCTTAGGATGAAAACCCATTGCAAATGCATCTGATGGCAATGAGCCGGGTCCGACGCCAAACATAGTTCGGCCTCTTGTCATATGGTCAAGTTGGTTAATTCGGTCGGCATTTATTAAAGGGTGATGATATGCAAGTGAAGACACTCCGGTGCCAAGCCTGATATGTTTGGTCCTCTCAGCCGCAAATGCAATAAAGACCTCGGGAGAGGCGATTATTTCAAATCCACCAGAATGATGTTCTCCTATCCAAGCTTCATCAAATCCTAGCTTGTCTAGGAGCACAACTAAGTCCAAATCTCGCTCAAGTGCTAGCGTTGGATTTTCAGCTGTACTATGAAAAGGGCCAAGAAATATGCCAAACTTCATATGCCTTTCATCTGTTGTCGCTGATTTGATCGTGTCTTGTTTTGTGTTATTCATAACAGTGTTATTGTTCCCAAAAAAATTATTATTAGCTTTAGGTTTGAAGATATGGCTGACTACCTTTTATGACCACCCGATGCATGAGGCGTCTCTCTTCGGGGTCAAAAGAATCCCTCCGATGCATAACGCATCTATTATCCCACATTATCAAGTCTCCTTGTTTCCATTCATGACACCAACTTAAATTCTGATTTGTTGAATGGTCCCAAAGAGCCTGCAAAATCTCGTCTGATTGACCCCTTGGCATGCCTGTGAGATAGGCATTTGATCTTCGGCCTAGGTATAAGCAGTCTTTTTTAGTTTCAGGATGTGTTCTTATCAATGGATGGATGGCTCCAGGGCTCTCTTCTGGTTCTAGATTAGCAAGGTGCGCCAATTCAGGTCGTAGATGACCGGCAGCATCAATTAATAAATCATGTTTTAAATTAAGATTCTTTATTCTCTTGTAGGTATCTTTAGGGAGCGTATTCAAAGCTTCATACATATTGCAGAAGTAAGTATCGCCGCCCGCCGAGGGCACTTCAATGGCATATAATATAGTTTGGTTTGGGGGTTCATCAAAACTGGACATATCTGTATGCCAAACTACATCTCCATCTCCAAGCCCCCCAAGTGCTACGTTTTTTTCAACAATGTTTGAAACAACTGTTATCTCTGGAAAGTCAGTAAATTTTCCTCCTTGTGAGGGAACTTTACCTGACGTAACCAAAGGGCTGCTTAATGGATTTGAGTACTGAAAGTTTCCAAAGTAGCCACCTATAGTCACTAAATCTTCTTTATTAAGTCTCTGATTTCTGATGACGACTACTAGATGTTCCAGCCATGCTTCTCTTATTTCAGCAGCAATTAAATCATCAATTTTTCTTAAATCACCACAAACAATTTCGGCTCCACATACAGAGGATAGCTTGGAAACTTCAATAAATTTAAATTTTTTTAAACTTTGAGTAGTCATACTGAAACTTTGGCAGATTATTGGCTTTATTGGGAGTCTTTGGGTTACACTTATTTTTTTTAATGTCCTTTGTTTTTTTGAATCAAAGAGTGAGGAAATAATAATGAAAATTAAAAGAATTGAACACGTTGCTATTGCGGTAAATGACATGGCGGATTCAATGAAAATGTTAGAAAATATTTTTGGGTTTGAGTTGGAGTTAGAAGAGAAGATTGGCAGCACCAGTTTGGCTATGTATCCTATCGGAGAGACCTACATAGAACTATTAGAAAGTGATGATCCAAAATCAAAAATAAATGGTTTAGTAAGTGAGAAACAGCAGAGTTTGTATCACCTTTGTTTTGAAGTTGATGACATTGAAGAAGCTCTTGATGAATTAAGAGAAAAAGGTGTCAAGCTTTTGGATGAAAAGCCGCGCACTGGACATGGCGGTGCAAAAATAGCGTTTCTAAACCCCGAATCAACTGGAGATATACTTATAGAGCTAGCGGAATTATCTCACTAGGCTTTATAGTCCAAGTCCATTATTTTAAAAAGATAAAGGTACTGTCAGGGTTAACCTCAAGATTTATTTTTTGACCGTGCTCCAATGCAAATCGGCTTGGGTGCCTTGCTAACAAGTGTGTGTGGGGACTGGGCCAGTCTCCGATTCCTACCTTAACCAAATTAGAGGTTCCTGTATAACGAACGTCGCAAACACGTACTTCAATTTCAGACTGTGTGTCACTTTTGCTAGGGTTAATTCTTAGTCCATCTTGGCGGATCAAAACATCAACACGAGAACCATTAGGGAAATTTTTGTTGGAAAACGAACCAATCTCTGTTGTTATCATATCACCAATAACGGATCCTTCAATCCGGCTAATGTCTCCAAAAAATTCTGCTGAGAAACTATTTATAGGATTAGTATACAGAGTATTCGGGCTTCCTTTTTGAATAACTCTCCCATTTTGCATTAAAACAATTTTATCGGCAATCAGCATGGCTTCTTCAGGGTCATGAGTGACTATGATTGAAGCAATCTCATTCTCCTTTAATATCTGAATCGTCTCTTCCCTGATTTGTTGACGTAAAGAGACGTCCAATCCAGAAAAAGGTTCATCTAGAAGAAGCAATCGTGGCTCAGGAGCCCTGGCCCTCGCAAGAGCTACTCTTTGTTGTTCTCCGCCAGATAGCATGTGGGGATATTTCTTTGCCTGTTCCGATAACCCTATTTGTTGCAGTAGCTCTTCTGTCCTATTCTTAGCAGCTGTCTTCGAAAGTTTTGATAAACCATAAGAAATATTTTCCGCAACAGTTAAGTGAGGAAACAGAGCAAAGTCCTGGAACAGGAACCCGATATCTCTTTCATATGGAGGTGTGACTGAATTTCTATTTGACACAGTTTTGCCATTTAATTGCACAAATCCACTGTCAGGGGTTTCGAGGCCAGCTATAGCCCTTAATGTAGATGTTTTTCCGCAACCAGATGGTCCTAGCAAACACAGCAATTCGCCTTCTTTGAGGTCAAAGGTTACGTCTTCTAGTATTTTTTTCTTTCCTAGGCTTAGGTTTAAATTCTCTAGTCTAAGCATGCTCGTCCCTGAATAGTGATAAAATTACCAATTTTCATTACTCGCCCTTTTTTTAAAAATCTACGAGTTTAACTAGATTAATACATCATCTGTATGAAATTGACAATCATTCTCATTGATAATTATTCTTATTATTATTGACATTAATAATCATTCTCATTATTAATGAGACTAATAATCATTCTCATTTAATCTCTTATTATTACCCTAGAAATTGAAGATTGAGAATCTTGGTTTTTTTCAGTTTTGAATTGTCAATTTATTACCAGAAGAAGAAATTATAGAAAGGTAAGACCGATGTGTCTAAGTAAGTTAAGTTTGGCAAACCTATTGTCTGTAGGATTATTAGCTATAGCATCCTTGATGTTAAGTATTTCTGCTCAGGCTGGTGAAAAGGTTTATGGTAAATTTCCGGTAACTTTAAAAGGTTATTCAGGGTCTAAAACTAATTCTGTGTCGTACACTGGTCAAATAGCCCGGCACGTTCTCCACGACTCTTTAAAAAAGCTTGCCGCGAAAGGAAATGGCAAACCAAATCCGAAGCTTAAATCCCTGATGATGTCTTATTACTCTGGTAAGGATGCAGGAAGAGCAATTATCGCTCCTAAAACCAAGGGTTCATTTGTGGTCAAACAGACTTTGGTTGACCAGATAAGTAAAAATAAAAACTTGTCTGGTAAAACTTATAAGGGAACTATCTCAGGTATGCCTAACAACATGACAGGACCAGAGCTCGTGACATTTTGGATTGATAAAGCTTCATCAGCAAATAAAGGAGTTGATTCGAGAAATGGTTACAACTATCCACAGTTAATCTCTAAGTTCATTATGGGGTCAGTGTTTTACAATCAGGCTGTAGATAATTATCTAGATGAAAAACTATCTGCAACCAAGAAGCCCAATAACAAGCCCTATAAAAAAGGTGCGGCTTATACAGGCAAAGAACATAGTTGGGATGAAGCATTTGGGTATTATGGGGTTCCTGCCCACGGGTTATCTTTTTCAGGAAAGCAATTATATTTGATTGCAAAACAAAAGCCTGAGGGATTTTCGATTGCTGACTTTAATGGTGATGGAAAAATCGATTTGTATAAGGAAATGATGTTTGCCCCTGCATATTATGCAGCGAGCTATGACAAGTCGAACAAAACAAGTTACGGCAAGAATATTTCAAATGCATTTCTGGATGGCCGAAGACTTATTACTTCTGCTAACGGTGAAATACTGAGTGATTCACAGCGCTCACAATTAAGAAAATATGCCGCTATAATTGAAAAAAATTGGCAGATGACTCTAGCTGAATCTGTTTTTAAGTATGCTGGTTCTGTTTATAAAGACCTCAAAAAAATCAATGCTTCTATGGCTGATGAGAAAGATAAGACAAAGAAGGCTGAAAAAGCATATATCAAGCATTGGGGAGAGCTTAAAGGCTTCAGTCTGTCTCTACAGACTGGCCGGACCAAGCTTGGCGGTGACACGGCAGTAAGGCTCAATCGTCTAATTGGATTTGGGCCAGTAATGCCTAATTCTAGCCAGGTTGTAGATATTGATAGCAATGGTAATTACGTTAAAGATCAATCATCAGGTATTGAGGAATATATGCTTCATATGCTCAAAGTACAGAAACTCATGATTGATAAATTTAATGTAAAAGCTAGGAAAAATGATCAACTAGCGAGCCTTGATCAGATGATTGAAAAATTAGGGGATAGTAGCTCTGCCGAAAACGACTAACCTCTGATAAATCTGGCCACCCTCAATTTATTGGGGTGGCCATTTTTATTTGACTAGCTTTTCAGAGGATTACCGAATGATGGTTGACTGGTTTTATAATGAATATTTGCAGCATCTTCTTGAATCACTAGTTGATCCTAAAAAGCGCGTATCATTTGGATATTTGATTTTTGCTGCAATGATCGGTCTCGCATGGAGCGCCTTTATGTCTCGCAATTCTTGGCGAAATGGTTTTTCACAAGGTCTCAGAAAATTATTTGGAAAACGGGTTCTTTTTTCTCGGTCAGCGAGGGCCGATTACAAGATTCTGCTTTTAAATCACGGGTTTTTGCTATTAATTACTCCTTTTATTCTCAGTAAGGTTGCTTTAACAACAAGCTTGTTCTTTCTCCTACATGAGGTTTTACCTTCAGGGTCTGCTTATTTCTCTTCGATTCCTTTTTGGACAGTGTCAGTTATTTACACACTATTCTTATTCGTTCTAGATGACTTTTCTCGATACATCGTCCACGCTGCCTTGCATCGTATTCCATTTCTTTGGGCTTTTCATAAAATACATCACTCTGCAGAAACGCTTAGCCCATTTACCGTATATCGAACCCATCCGATAGAAGCGGTGATATTTACATTTAGGGGCATAATCGTTCAATCAAGCTGTATCGCTTTATTTGTTTTTATTTTTGGTGAAAAAGTAGATTTAGTGACTATATATGGTGTAAATGTCTTACTCTTTATATTTAACTTATCTGGCTCCAACCTTCGTCACTCTCACATTCCAATAAGCTATGGGCGGGCACTTGAACGGATATTTGTTTCACCTGCTCAGCATCAAATCCATCATTCTATAAAGCGCTGTCATCATGACAAAAACTTTGGAGCGGCGCTTGCCGTCTGGGACTATTTATTTGGTAGCCTTCACCTTTCTGAAAAAAATATGCATTTAACCTTTGGTATTAAAAATAGGTCTAAGATGAGATCTCATAATTTGGCAACTCTGTATATTCATCCTTTCGTTGAAGCATTTCGTGAGATAAAAGTTTTATTTCGTAAACATGAAGAGATTAAGAAAGATATTATAAATGTTACTTAATTTTACACAGGTAAAGAGTCGTATATGTTTAGTCTTTATTTTTTTTGTTGGGCTATTTTCCATAAGTGAAACTGCTCATTCTTCAGAGCTAAATGTATATTCCCACCGACAACCATTTCTAATTAACCCTTTTTTATCAGCATTTGAAAATGAAATGGGGGTAAAAGTTAATGTAGTGTTTGCTTCAAAAGGAATGGTTCAACGCCTGCTTGCAGAAGGTCCCAGAAGTCCTGCAGATGTGGTTTTGACTGTAGATATAGGGCGTCTTTATTCCTACGTCGATAAAGATTTGTTTGCTGAGATATTTTCACCGAAGCTAATTGCCAATGTACCCTCTCACCTAAGAGATCCTGGCAGTAGATGGTTTGGGCTTTCAAAACGAGCCCGTATTGTTGCAGTCTCTAAAGCTCGAGTTGAGAAGAATGAAATTAAAAATATTGAGGATCTAGCAAGCTCTAAATGGAAAGGAAGGATCTGTAGTCGGCCTGGCAGTCATGTTTATAACCGCGCCCTAGTCGCATCGCTAATTGCTGCTCACGGCGAAAAAGCTGCTGAAATTTGGGCCGGTAATCTGGTAAAAAATCTTGCTCGCAGGCCTCAAGGGAACGATAGAGCCCAAGTCAAAGCGATTTTTGAGGGTGTATGTGATGTTGCGATTATTAATAGCTACTACTATGGTAAGCTCAAATATTCCAAAGTGGCTGCTCAGAGAGACTGGGCTAATTCTATAGATATCATATTCACAAATCAGGATGAACGAGGAAATCATATCAATATTTCTGGTGGGGGCGTTGTAAAGTATTCTAAGAATAAGGAGATGGCAGTTAGGTTACTTGAATTTTTGACTGAAAAACTGTCACAGGATCTTTATGGAAAAATTAACTACGAGTTTCCTGTAAACCCGTCTGTGCCAGCTTCGGGTGAAGTAAAGTCCTGGGGGGTATTTAAGGAAGATAGTTTGCCGATATCTCAGATTGCAGTCTTGGCCCCCACTGCTCAAAAAATTATTGACCGGGTAGGATGGTAGTAAATAGAAAGATTAAGAAATTAATATACCAAACAAAAAAATCAGCATCTGGTCACTCAGTGTATTAGCAGTTTGTTTGCTAATTCTCGGTCCTTTCTTTTCTATGATCATTGTGGCTGCTGGTGATAGTGGTGGTTTGTGGTCCCACCTAATGCAAACAGTCTTTCCAAGGTATGTTTTCAATACTTTAATACTTATGTTCGGTGTGGGGGTTACTAGCCTTTTTTTTGGCCTCACTTCAGCTTGGGTTATTTCTCGCTACAGTTTTCCTGGAGACAGGTATATTGAATGGGTTTTACTTCTTCCCGCGACAGTCCCATCTTACATTATAGCCTATACTTATACTGATCTGCTTGAATACGCAGGACCAATTCAAGGGTTTTTGAGAAAAACGTTTGGTTGGGATTCAGCTAATGATTATTGGTTTCCTGAAATTCGATCAATGGGAGGCGCTATTCTTGTTATGTCGGCGGTTCTTTTCCCCTATATATATTTAATGGTTCGAACCGCATTTCGATTAACGCCGGTGTCACTGCATGAAGCTGCTAGCATTCATAATCGGAATTCATATTTTGTTGTTGATTTGCCACTAGCAAGGCCGGCCATAATAGCCGGGCTAGCGCTTGTGCTTATGGAGGTTATATCTGATTTTGGCACTGTTGAGTATTTTGCTGTTGAGACCCTCACTCTCGGTATTTTTAACGTTTGGTTAGGAATGAACAACCTAACAGCGGCGGTGCAGATTGCAGGAGTTGCATTTATTTTTATCGTTTCTCTTCTTTATATTGAGAAAACCGCTAGGTCCAAACAAAGATTTTATGATGTAACACAGCGAGGAGGTGAAGTTCCTAAAAAATCGACATCTTTTTTTGGGGCATTAATGTGTTTGTTTATTTGTTTTCTGCCAGTCTTTCTGGGTTTTCTCTTGCCTGTTACTATACTTTTAAGTTTTGTCCTAGAAGGCCTAGCTATAGCAGATTTTGAATTACTCCTTTCTAGCACGATCAACTCTGTGGCCTTAGCTGGTGCAGCTGCTTTTTTGGTGATGTTTTTTTCAATTACTATGGTCTTAGTAGTAACCTATAAAAAACATCCTTTTTTAAAAATGCTTACTGAAATCTGCTCTACTGGATACGCGTTTCCGGGAGTAGTTCTTGCGATAGGAGTTGTTTCTTTTTCTGGTGTCGTTGATTCTACTTTACAGTTTATATTTGATAGGTATCTGGGGTTAAATTTTTCAGGCTTTTTGATAGGGGGACTTTTACTTTTAATATTTGCCTATGTTGTTCGATTTCAGGCTATTGGCTATGGAGCGATAAACTCGGGCATAAAACGTTTATCTCCTAACTTAATGAACGCTAGCTTTCTATTGGGACGTGGTTTTTCAGGTAGTATGATTTTTCTTGCACCCAGATTACTTCGTAAGTCGCTTCTCGCTGGCGGTATGCTAATATTTGTAGATGTTATGAAAGAGTTGCCAATGACTCTTATTTTACGCCCGTTTAATTATGAAACTCTCGCAACTTATGTTTATCAGTTTGCCAAAAGTGAACTGCTAGAGGAAGCAGCTCTGGCAGCTTTGATTATTATTTTAGCAGGACTAGGTCCGGTTATATTGATGAATGCATCACAAAAAAAATAAGAAAATTTTCCAATAGCTAAAAAGCTGAAAAAACATAATACTTAAATAATTTATTTTATGTGATAATTTATAAGTACTAGTCATTCCTTAAGTGGAAACCTTAAAGTCATTCTACTGGATCTGATAATATAATCTTCGATGGGGAGTTAACTATGAATAAGAAGATCGCTGTATTAGCTACTGGCGCCAATGGAAGTGTTATCGCTGCGGATCTTATTAAAGCTGGATTAGATATCACCATGATTGATATGTGGGGAGCGCATGTAGATGTGATGCAAGAAGAAGGCTTAACTATAAAGAATAAAGACGAAGAATTTAATCTTACGGTAAATGCATGTCACTTGGGAGATGTCTGCACATTAAATCATAAATTCGATATAGTTTTTCTTACCTCCAAAGGATACGATACGTCTTGGCTTTGCGAGTTTATTAAGCCATATCTGGCTGCTGATGGCTTGGTTGTAGGCATACAAAATTGTATGACTGCCGAAATAATTGCTGAAATAGTTGGCATAGAACGCACATTAGGCTGCGTAGTTGAATTAGCTTCGCAAATGTTTGAACCTGGCCAGGTCTACAGATCTACTAATAAAGATCATACCTGGTATGGGATTGGATCGTTTGATCCCGTTCAAGAGCGGTTTATTGAAGAGATTGCAGAAATACTTGGTAATGCAGGAACTGTGGAAATTATTGATGATATCCTTTCAGCCAAGTGGGTGAAACTAATTGTTAACTCTATGGTTATGGGTTCTATGGCTATTCTCGGTGGTACAATGGGCCAGGTATTGAATGAAAGAGGAGAGGAATATGCTCGCCGAGCCCGTGAATGGTTTTTGCAGGCAGGAGAAGAAGCTTTGGCTGCTGGCCAAACTCTAGATTATAAAATAGTTCCAGTTTTTGGACTGAAGCCAGAAGATGTTACAAATACTAATAATCTGCTTGAAACTCTATTTGAAAAGATTGTGTCTGATGTTGGGCCAGGAGCTATTAACACAACACTACAAGATCATATGAAAGGACGACTTGGCGAAGATGAAATGATCAGTGGCTTAATTGCCAGTGAACGCAAAAAAAATGGAGGGCTTTCTCCGGCTAATGATCTGATACTGGAGCTGAGTGCTAAGATTCACTCTGGAGAACTCAAACCTGATCCAAGTAACCTCGATATAGTGCTTGAAAGATTGGGAAGAACGAACTAGGTAAGCTCTATAAATCGCTTCTAAAATCAATGACTTATGAAGGTAAATATGAATTTTGGATTGATCGGGGGGGAACCTTTACTGATGTAGTTGCCCATTGTCCAGATGGATCTATCAAGACCCATAAATTGTTATCTGAAAACCCCAAACATTATGAAGATGCGACAGTTCAGGGTATCCGTGAAATACTTAACTTATCGGCGCACGAAAAGATACCAGCCGAGAGTATCTCTGTCATTAAAATGGGAACAACTGTTGCAACAAATGCTCTATTGGAGCGCAAGGGTGAACCAACTTTATTGGCCATTACAAAAGGTTTTAGGGATGCTCTGCGCATAGCCTATCAAGCCCGTCCCCGATTATTTGACCGAAATATAATCCAGCCAGAGATGCTCTATGATTCTGTAGTAGAAATAGAGGAAAGAATAGGGGCAAACGGCGACATAATTTATCCTATTAATGAAACAGATACATTCGATTTGCTACACAACGCTTATAAATCAGGGATTAAATCTGTCGCGATAGTTCTCATGAATTCTTATCGGTATATTGAGCATGAAAAATTATGCGCAAAAATAGCGTCAGATATAGGATTTACTCAGGTTTCCGTTAGCCATGAAATAAGCCCTTTAATAAAGTTAGTTGGGAGAGGAGACACGACAGTTGTAGACGCTTATCTCTCTCCAATTTTAAAACGTTACATAGATCAAATCACAAAAGAATTAGGCGCTGTTAAACTAATGTTTATGCAATCAAATGGCGGACTAACAGATGCAAAAATGTTTCAAGGAAAGGATGCAATTCTTTCCGGTCCTGCTGGCGGAGTTGTGGGAGCCGTTCAGGTAAGTGCAGTTGCGGGAATAGAAAAAATTATAGGGTTCGATATGGGGGGCACCTCAACTGATGTTACTCATTTTAATGGAGAGTATGAGAGAACTTATGAAACACAGGTTGCAGGCGTCCGCGTGCGAGCTCCTATGATGCAGATTCATACTGTTGCAGCCGGGGGGGGATCGATCTGCCAATTCGATGGAGCTCGTTTTAGGGTAGGTCCGGAAAGTGCAGGGGCAACGCCCGGTCCTGCTAGCTATGGAAATGATGGACCACTTACCGTAACTGACTGTAACCTCATGTTAGGTAAATTACAGCCAGATTTTTTTCCTGCTGTGTTTGGAGAAGATCAGTGCCAGCCTCTCGATAAAGAGGCTGTACAAAAGAAGTTTTCTTCCTTGTCAGACGATATATCTTCTTCTATTGGCAATCATCGAACACCAATTGAGGTGGCAGATGGCTTTCTTAAAATTGCCGTTGAAAATATGGCTAATGCGATTAAAAAGATATCGGTTCAAAGAGGCTATAATATAGCTGAGTATACTCTTTGTTGTTTTGGTGGAGCGGCTGGTCAGCATGCGTGTCTGGTAGCAGATGCGCTAGGAATGACGAAAGTACTAATTCACCCTTTTGCTGGTGTTCTGTCTGCTTATGGCATGGGACTGGCTGACATAAGAGCGCTTCGAGAGCAATCAGTGGAAGCTTTGTTGAAAGACGAAGAGTTAATCGAAGTTTCGACTTTACTTGAACGACTTGTTTATGACGCGGAGAATGAGCTAATCGGACAAGGTGTCTCTAGCTCGAATTTAAACGTTTTCAAACGTCTACATTTGAAATACGAGGGCACAGATACTTCACTGATCGTGTCACTTGATTCTATAGATATTATGGTGAAGCAATTTGAAAAACTGCATCAGCAAAGGTACGGCTTCATTATGTCTGGTAAAGCTCTTATTATAGACACGGCAACTGTTGAGATAGTTGCTCGCAAACCAAATGATTTTATAGTCACCAATAAAGAAAATAGGAGCTCTTCAAAGCATAAGGCAGTTGACGTAAAAGAAGCTTATATGGATGGCAAAATCCAAGTTACACCAATCTATCAACGAGAAACGTTGCTTAATGATGAAGTGGTTAAAGGGCCAGCAGTAATCGTAGAGGCTATGTCAACAACTATTGTGGAACCGGGCTGGCAGGCAAAAATTAGCGATAATTTAGATTTGTTGCTGGAACGTGCCGTTCCAATAGAGCGAACCTCTGCGATAGGAACCTCCGTGGATCCAGTGATGCTGGAGGTTTTCAATAATCTCTACATGTCCATAGCAGAGCAGATGGGCTATACCCTGCAAAACACAAGCTATTCAGTAAATATTAAAGAAAGACTAGATTTTTCTTGTGCAGTTTTTGATTCTGAAGGCAATCTTGTGGCTAATGCTCCTCATATGCCTGTGCATCTTGGATCTATGAGTGAGAGTGTTAGGGTGGTTATAAATGAAAATAAAGGAAAAATGACTCCTGGAGATGTTTATGTTTTAAACGCTCCTTATAACGGTGGAACTCATCTACCTGATGTCACGGTTATAACTCCGGTTTTTGACGAAGATAATAAAACTATATTATTTTACGTAGGAAGTAGGGGGCATCATGCAGATATCGGTGGGCTGACCCCTGGATCTATGCCCCCTCATAGCAAAATTGCTGAGGAAGAAGGAGTGTTGATCGATAATTTTAAGTTGGTTTCTGATGGTCTATTTCTTGAACCTGAATTTCGTTCCTTACTAGCCTCTGGTGCATACCCAGCAAGAAATATTGACCAAAATGTTGCTGATATTAAAGCACAAATAGCTGCTAATGAAAAAGGGGCTCTCGAACTTCATAAAATGATTGATCACTTTGGTATAGCTACTGTTCAAGCCTATATGGGGCATGTACAGGATAATGCTGAGGAGTCTGTTAGACGTGTAATCGATGTCCTAAAGGATGGGGATTTTCAATATAAAATGGATGATGGAAGTTGTATAAAAGTGAAAGTTTCCATTGATAGAGAGAAACGGGGAGCGGTTATTGACTTTAATGGTACCAGCCAACAATTAGATAATAATTATAATGCCCCTAAATCTGTATGTAGAGCAGCAGTTCTATACGTATTTCGGACGTTAGTTGACGATGAAATACCTATGAATGAAGGATGTTTGAGGCCAATAAATATAATTATACCTGATGGATCTATGTTGTCGCCCAAATACCCTGCTGCTGTTGTAGCTGGGAATGTCGAAACTAGTCAGGCAATTACAGATTCTCTTTATGGTGCGCTTGGGGTAATGGCTGCGGCTCAGGGTACAATGAACAACCTCACTTTTGGTAATGAGCATTATCAATATTACGAGACAATATGTGGTGGATCTGGTGCAGGTCCTGGTTATGATGGTACACCTGCTGTCCATACTCATATGACAAATTCCCGCCTTACTGATCCGGAGGTTCTTGAATGGAGATTCCCTGTTGTTTTGGAAAGTTTTTATATACGAGAAGGATCTGGTGGAGCAGGCAAATACAGGGGGGGAGACGGTTCTATTAGAAGACTTAAGTTTCTTGAACTCATGGACTTAATGATACTGTCAAATCGCCGAATTGTTCCTCCATTTGGCTTGGATGGAGGTGAGCCAGGTGCTCTTGGCCGAAATTGGGTAGAAAGAAAAGATGGTACTTTTCACATCATGACGGGAACTGATAAAGTCACAGTCAATCCGGGTGATGTATTTGTAATTGAAACCCCAGGTGGGGGTGGTTTCGGTATCCGGTAAAAGTTTCAGCTTCTTAGATTGTGGTCGAGAAAAGCTGAATGTATTACTTTATTTTTGACCCTTTACAAAAGGCGCTTTGGTGACCTCTTCTATTTCTGCACGATCTTTAATAATCACTCTTGCTACGATCACAGCTCTCGGGCCGCTGTCAATGCAGATTTATCTTCCTGCTTTACCAGCGATACAAGATTCTTTTTCTGTGTCTTCCTGGCAGGCGCAGTTAGTGTTTTCAGCTCCTCTAGTGGCTATAGCAATGTCTAGCCTAATTTATGGACCAGCATCTGACCGTTTTGGTCGGCGCCCTGTTTTATTTGTTGGACTTACTATATTTTTATTAGGGAGCGTAATCTGCGCTGTGTCTACCTCAATCTGGATTTTAATATTAGGTCGCATTGTTCAGGCAATTGGTGGAGCATCGGGCATGGTGATCAATCGAGCAATAATTCGAGATCTATTTGATCGAGAAACAGCAGCCCGCATGCTTGCTTATATGGTCACCATTCAAGTTTTGGCGCCCATGATGGCTCCACTTCTTGGAGGTGTAATAAATGATATGACAGGTTGGAGGGCAATTTACTGGTTCACTGTGATGGCAGGATTTGCAGCAATAGCTCTTTCTTACCCGAGGGTTCCTGAAACTTTATCTCATCCTGTGCTAGGGCAATCTATCAAAGGGATGTTCATGAGTTTTTTCTCTCTTCTAAGAGTGCCAGAGTTTCTAGCCTACTCGGGTCAACTTAGTTTTGGTTTAGGAGTTTGGATGGCTACTTTAGGGGGGGCTCCATATGTGGTTGTAAGAGTTTTAGATCGACCTCCGACCGAACTGGGTCTCCTACTTTTGATAATATCAGCAGGCTTTATGTTAGGAACGTTTACGACGGCCCGAATTGCTACAAAAGTTGGAATTGACCGAATGATAATATTTGGAAGTGTCCTGAACGTAGTTTTTGGTTTAGTGATGGTCGTCTTAATTTTATTGGGTGAATGGACTATATGGTCCATATTTTTACCTAGCACAATAATGGCCTTCGCAAGTGGATTAATTATGCCTAATTGTCAGGCAGCTGCTGTGAGTATTAATCCACGAATAGCTGGCTCAGCATCTGGTCTAATTACATTTATGATGATGATTACCGGAGCAGCCTTTGCACAAATTGTCGGTGTATTTCAGAATGAAACACCAATACCGATGGTTGTTATAGCTACTGGCGCTTCGATTTTGGGGCTTTTATCGATTGTGGTTCTGCCAAGAATCGGAAATAAGACAAGTAAAAAAGTATAAAAACTCACATTGATCTAAGTTTGTGTAATCAAATTAATTCCCTTGGGCTACACCCTCTCTACGAGGATCCGCTCCACCGGTGATGGTATCATTCGTAACTAATATTCCGTGAAGACCACTGTTCAATTTTCTAATTTTTATTTTATGTCCCAGAGATTCCAGTCTATTTGCAAATTTCATGGCATCTGTGCTGAATTCAATTTCTGTATTACCATTTCTATTGACAACATGACCGAGATTAATTGCAGATTGAATATCTAAGTTCCAGTCAATCACAGCTATGAGTGTTTTTACAACATAGCCTATTATTCGCGCGCCACCCGGAGACCCAATCACCAGTTTTAAATTATCATCATTGTCAAACACCATTGTGGGGGACATGGAACTACGAGGTCTTTTTAATGGTTCCACTCTATTAGCTATTAATCTGCCGTCACGTGATGGTGCAAAGGAAAAATCTGTGAGTTCGTTGTTTAGTAGAAACCCGTTTGTCATCAACTGAGAACCAAATGGGCCTTCAATAGTTGTGGTCATAGATATTGCATTTCCATATTGATCAATGATTGAAATATGACTTGTGCCAGAGCGGCTCTCTCCTGGGTCTGAAGAATATATACGACTTATTTTTGGTTTAGGATTCCCCGCTGGGGCTGGAGTAAAAATAGATCTTTTTGAACTAATTAGTTTTGCTCGTGTTTTGAGATAGTGAGAATTGAGTAATTCTTGAGTAGGGACTTTTACGAAGTCTGGATCGGCTACATACTTGTTTCGATCAGCAAACGCCAATTTGCTCGCTTCGGAAATATAGTGCCAGCTATAAGTATTTTTAGGTCCTAACTCGCTGAGATTAAAATTTTCGAGCATGCCTAAAATTTGTCCAATTGCTATAGCTCCTGAGCTTGGAGGTCCCATACCGCATATTTTGTGTTTTCGATAATAATGGCAAATTGGAGGCCTTTTTATAACTCTGTATTTCTTCAAATCACTCTTACTCAAAAGTCCAGGATTAACAGCTGAGTTTTTAACTGTGTTTTCTATACCGTCAGCTACAGATCCTTCGTAAAAGACTTTTACGCCTTCTTTAGATAAAAGCTTTAGAGTCTTAGCAAAAGACAAATTCTTCAAAAGGTCTCCATTTTTAATTGGCTGTCCACCAGGAAAATAAAAATTTCTTGCAGTTTTAAAGGTGCGTAGATAATTTCCGTAGTTACCTCTTAAATAGTCGTGTAATCTTTTGCTTACAGTAAATCCTCCTTCCGATAATCTAATTGATGATTCAAAAAGGTCTTTCCATTCTACTTTTCCGTGATGTTTATGAATCGTTTCCAATAGTGCCAAAGTCCCTGGTGTGCCAACAGCTCTTCCTCCAACCACTGCATTAATAAACTTTAATGGCACACCATTTTTATTGATAAATAATTTTTGAGTTGTTTTTTCTGGGGCAGTTTCACGGCCGTCATAAGTTACCAGCTCACGATTCAGGCCATCATAATAAAGCAAGAATGCCCCCCCACCAATTCCAGAGCTTTGTGGTTCTACGAGATTAAGAACTAATTGAATGGCAACAGCTGCATCAGCAGCCGTGCCACCTTGCTTTAAAATCTCCAGTCCAGCTCGGACAGCATAGGGATTAGCTGCAGAAACCATATAGTTTTTACTAAATGCAATACTGTCAGCTTTATTGTATTCTTGTTCTTTAAGCTCATTTGCTCCTGCGGTAATTGATAGAAAAGTTATCAAAACCCCAGTGAAAGGCAGGAGGTGTAACCATCTACTTAACAGATTATTAAATAGTAGATACTTTAAATTCAAGAAACGCTCCACAGTCCATTTTTTACATCAATATATTACAAAAAGTTTCACTAGATGGGTTCTTTTAGATAACTCTTTTGAGATTTACTTTTCTTTAAGAAGTTCTAAAACTATAAAGACTCGAATTGCACTGGATAATCCACCAACTCTGTTTTTATCTATTTTAGTGATCAGTTGGTTGATGGACAGGTCTTTTTCTTTAGCTAGAACAATTAGCTGGTCCCAAAAAACTTGTTCTAGAGAAACGCTGGTTCGATGCCCAGAAATAACTACAGATCTTTTTCGGTTATTAATTTGATTTAAATCCCCTGTAGTTTTTTTCGAGTTCATTTAGGCTCAATCATAGTTTCTGGCCGCACCCATTCATCGTATTCCTCTGATGTTAACAGTTCCAACTTTGTAGCCGATTCTTTAAGTGTGATGCCTTCGCTAAACGCTTTTTTTGCTACTTTTGCGGCGTTGTCATATCCGATATGAGGGTTTAGGGCAGTAACTAGCATAAGAGACTGTTCCATAAGATCGTTAATGCGATCTTCGTTAGCTGTAATTCCAGAAACACATCTATCTGCAAAACTGCGTGCTGCATCTCCCAATAGCTGTGCTGATTGTAAAAAATTATAGATTATTACTGGTTTAAAAACGTTTAACTCGAAATGTCCATTACTACCCGATATGGTAATAGTCATGTGATTTCCCATAATTTGAGCTGCTACCATCGTGATAGCTTCAGATTGAGTGGGATTAACCTTTCCAGGCATAATTGATGACCCCGGTTCATTTGCGGGGAGTGATAACTCTCCAATTCCACTTCTGGGGCCAGATCCAAGAAACCGGATATCATTTGCAATTTTCATTATTGCTGCGGCACCTACATTGAGGGCGCCAGAGCTAGCAATAATTGCATCATGAGCGGCTAGGCCAGCAAACTTATTACTCATCGTCATGAATTTTTTACCCGTGATCTTAGTTACCTCTTCAGCAAATTTTTTGTCAAAACCTTTAATTGAGTTGAGGCCTGTACCGACTGCAGTACCTCCTTGTGCTAGCTGATAAAGGTCAGGCATCGTTCTCTTAATGCCATCCATTACACTTTCCAATTGAGTTCTATATCCTGAAAATTCTTGACCTAATGTTAGAGGTGTTGCGTCTTGTGTGTGTGTTCGGCCTATTTTAATGATTTCTTTGAAATGTTTTTCTTTTTTCAATAAAGCTTGATGTAAGTGCTTTAGTGATGGCAAAAGCCGGTCTTCTATCTCGATGACTGCTGAGATATGCATAGCTGTAGGGAAACTGTCGTTCGATGATTGACTAAGGTTTACATGATCATTGGGATGGATTGGTTCTTTGTCACCCTTTTTACCTCCCAAAACTTCATTGGCACGATTAGCAATGACTTCGTTCATGTTCATATTTGTCTGAGTTCCAGAACCAGTTTGCCATACCACTAAAGGAAAATGATCATCGAATTTACCAGAGATAACTTCATCCGCTGCTTGGTCAATTGCAGAGAATAATTCTTTTTGTAGTTGGCCAAGAGTGAAGTTCGCTCTAGCAGACGCTTTTTTTTGTATACCAAAAGCATGAATTAGGGATTTTGGCATCTGCTCTATTCCAATAGGAAAATTTATCATACTCCTTTGGGTTTGAGCGCCCCAATACTTTTCTCCAGGAACCTCAATTTCACCCATGCTATCTTTTTCTATTCGCGTGCTTTGATTCATTTTAGACCGTTCCTGTATTTGGCATTACCTCAATTTATTCTAATTAATTTTAGAGAAATTCTATCAGCATTTAAAACGTTGATACAAATTATTCGATCGTTCTGGATCATTTTGATCTCACGACTGGTTAAATGATTAATGTTTCTTGCATGAAATATAATTTGTAAAAAATCTATTTATTTTTTTCGGAATGTTTCAAGACTCACAACCTCTGCGCTGTCCCTTTCAGTAACGTCCTCATCGATAGCTGATTCTGATTTCCCTTCAAAACTCTTTTCCTGATTGAGTTGACCAGGTGAATTAGGAATGCTTCTGCTTCCTTTGCCCAAGGTAGAGTTGTTTTTTGTCGGATTTAATGTTTCTTCTGTATCAAATTGGAGACCAAATTTAACAGAGGGATCTATAAAAGCTTTAAGAGATGAGAAAGGAATTGTCATTTCTGCGATTTGATTATCGAAGCTTAAAGTCACCATAAAGTCGTGATCATTTACTTTTAAATCCCAAAATTGATGCTGGAGTATTATAGTCATCTCTTCAGGGTATTTTTCCAAAAGAAACTCGGGAATAATCACTCCTGGTTTTTGGGTATAGAATGTAATAAAAAAATGGTGTTCCCCAGGCAGACCTTGTTCAATAGTTGTTTCCAGCGCTAACCTAACAACGTCTCTTAGAGCATGTTGTACCAGCTTATTATATTCTATGCTTTTAATTTTCATGTTCATACTACCAAATCATGTAAATAAGATGTGTGAATAGATTATGACATTAAAACAAGTAATGTTAGAAACCTATAATCACAGATAAAATTTAAGTGGGGAGCTTCTGTTGCCCGGTGCTCCCCGAACCGCGCTTATTGACGCTTATTAAGCGGCAACAGCGGTAGGCTCAACATTATCGTTGGCACCTATAGTTTTGGTCCGATAACGACGGTACCATGCCGAGTGAAAGCTCAACTTTTACGCGAGCGTCGATCCTATTTCGCCCCCAGATATAACCAAACGATAAAAATAACATTATTGGTGGAGGCGCCGGGTACTGCCCCCGGGTCCGCTTCGTTTATTACGAAAAACGTTTATCACTATAGCTGAGAAAACCCAGCCCCTCTTATATAAATAAAAATGTCTCTTTTTGGAAGATCTTACATGGTTATCCCCAATCGGGATGTTTTCCACATCTTTCGACGAATCGAAAACAGATATAGCTTCAAAACCACTTAAGCTTGTCTAAACTACTTGATTGTTAACTTTAGAAAAAAAATTATTAGGCCATTAGGGATGCAACAATATTTAGATTTGGTAAGTAATATACGTAATCAAGGAGTAATGCGGCAAGATCGCACAGGAACTGGAACGCTCAGTCTTTTTGGTGCTCAGCTCAGGTTTGAACTTTCAGAGAGTTTTCCCTTGCTTACAACAAAACGACTTCACCTGAAATCGATAATTTATGAGCTTCTGTGGTTTTTGAAAGGAGATACGAATATTGGTTATTTAAATGATAATGGAGTTTCAATTTGGGATGAGTGGGCTGATCCCGATGGTGATCTTGGACCTATCTATGGTTATCAGTGGCGTTCTTGGCCAACACCTGATGGTAAGAACATAGATCAAATCTCTAATTTAATTAATCAAATTCGTTCCGATCCTTCCTCACGTAGATTGATTGTTAGTGCATGGAATGTGACAGATATTTCTAAAATGGCGCTTCCACCGTGCCACTGTCTTTTTCAGTTTTATGTAGCAGATGGTAAACTATCATGTCAGCTGTATCAGCGCAGCGCAGATGTTTTTTTAGGAGTGCCTTTTAATATAGCATCCTACTCACTTCTTACTATGATGGTTGCTCAAGTAGTGGGTTTGAAGCCTGGTGAGTTTATACATACCTTTGGTGATGCTCATCTATATGTTAACCATCTTGAGCAGGCAGGTGAACAGCTTAGCCGAACTCCTTATGAGCTGCCAAAAATGGTTTTAAATCCCAAAATAGACAATATCTTTGATTTTACATATGAGGATTTTGAATTGCAGGGCTATCGTTTTCATCCTCATATCCCTGCCTCAGTGGCAGTCTAGTGTTATGCCTGGATCAGTGGCATTAATTGCAGCTATTTCCCGCAATGGTGTCATTGGCAAAAACGGCAAGTTGCCCTGGAGTATCCCTGCAGATATGAAGCACTTTAGGTCTATAACTATGGGAAAACCAATAATTATGGGTCGTAATACGTTTGAATCTATAGGTAGTGCATTGCCTGGTCGGCATAATATAGTTGTTACTAGTAAGGGTGATTATTATTTTGAAGGAATTGAAGTTGCAAATAGCCTTGAACAGGCATTCTCTATTGCAGAGACCTATAAAACAGATGAAATCATGATAATTGGTGGGGAAAAGCTCTATCAAGCAGCTTTTGATTTTGCCAGTAAAATATATCTTACTGAAGTGGATATTGAAGTTGAAGGAGATACGCACTTTCCAGATTTTAAAAGAAGTCAATGGAAGCAGGTGTCACATCGCACCCATTCTGGTCAAGATGGTAATCCCTCATGTAGTTTTTTAACTTTGGAAAAAATATTTTAACCAGTGATTGCAGGAAAATAATACTAGCAGTCAAAAATAATTTTTGGGTTATCGTCTTTGGGTTTAGCTTTTAGTTTTGAAACCACTATTTCCGCCATTGCTTTATATGCTTCAGCATGTTCTCCCATTGGCTGATCAACTACTATTGGTCGGCCAATATCTGAAGTTACTCGTATATCTAGATCTAAAGGTATTTCTCCTAAGAAATCGCAATTTAGCTTCTCGGCTTCTGCGCGAGCGCCTCCATGGCCAAATATATTTGTTTGATGATTACAATTAGGACAAATAAACTTACTCATATTTTCTATTATACCTAAGACTGGAACGTTAACCTTCAAAAACATATTCAAACCCTTTCGGGCATCTAGTAAAGCAATATCTTGCGGGGTTGAAACAATAATGGCGCCCGATAATGGCACTCTCTGAGCCATAGTTAGCTGGGCGTCTCCTGTTCCAGGTGGCATATCGACTATAAGAACGTCTAATCTTCCCCAATCAACATCGCGCATCATTTGTTCTAAAGCGCCCATAACCATTGGACCCCGCCAGATCATTGGTGTTTCTTCATCAATTAATAGCCCAATTGACATTACTTTAATTCCAAAAACCTCTATTGGAGAAATTCGCTTGTCTGGAAGAGGTTTGGGTTTGTCTTTAATTCCCAACATCCTGGGCATTGAAGGCCCATAAATATCTGCGTCTAATAGTCCCACTTTCAGTTCGGTAGTTGCCAGGGAAACAGCCAAATTTACCGCGGTAGTAGATTTGCCTACACCTCCTTTGCCACTTGCTACAGCTATAATTGATTTAACATCGGGTAAAAGTTCACTTTTTAAATTATCTTTTTCAGTTGATTTAGGATTTTCATTATTAGCCGAGTTTTTGTGAGCTGTGAGAACAGCAGTTACTGAGGAAACTTCTGACAACGAATTTACGCATAATTCAGCTTGTTTTCTTATTTTTTCCATTGAGTCTACATTTGAAGGATCAATTTCTATTGAAAAGCTAACATTGTTACCCTTAATAACTAGATTGCTTACCATGTTTTGCTCAATAATGTTTTCGCCTGATATGGGATCAATAATTTCAGATAGTTTACTTCTAACTTTTTCTTCATTGATGATCGACATGGTTGTAATCTCCTAGTGGACGAACAATATCAGAGTTAAAATAAAATCTGATATAATAACACGTGTTGCTTAGATGTGATATAAGGTTAGAGCGGTTATATGAAAACCCAAAGATTAGTGTTTATTGATAATGTGTATATATTACTTAATGTGAAATGGTATTAAAGATATCAAGTAGAGGATTAGTTTATGTCTTGGAATAATCAAGGTAGTGGGGGCGGTGGCCCCTGGGGCGGTGGAGGCCCAAGTGGTCAATGGCCTCCTAGCGGTGGCGGCGGAGGTGCGACGCCACCTAATATTGAGGAATTACTTCGTCGCAGTCAGGACAAGGTGAAGCGTTTTTTGCCAGGTGGATTAGGCAGCGGTCGTTCGATTTCCTTAATAATTTTAGCAATATTAGTCCTGTGGTTGGCCAGTGGTTTATATAGGGTACAACCGGACGAACAGGGAGTGGTTCTGATATTCGGTAAGTGGGACGGTGCTATTACAGAATCTGGCCTGCACTGGCGTTGGCCAACACCTATAGGAGAGGTGCAAACTCCTAAAGTGACTGTCATTAATCGCGTAAATATTGGATTCCAAGACGCAAGCGACCTTGGCGGACGTGTCTCCGGATCTAGAGATGTGCCTACTGAAAGTTTGATGTTAACTGGTGATCAAAACATTGCTGATGTTGATTTTACTGTGCAATGGAGGATTATAAATGCCGGAGAATATCTGTTTAATATACGTGATCCTGAGGCTACTGTTAAGTTAGTGGCTGAGAGTGCCATGAGAGAAATTGTTGGCCAAACAAAGCTTGATGATTTAATAACTACAGCAAGAGAACAAGTACAAAGCCAAACTAAAGTTCTACTTCAGCAAGTTCTAGACAATTATGGTGCCGGTATAGGTATCGAACGTATTCAACTACAATTGACGAGTCCTCCACCCCCTGTCATTGATGCGTTTAATGATGTGCAACGTGCTCGCCAGGATAAAGAAAGGCTTCAAAATGAGGCCGAAGCTTATCAAAACCGAATAGTTCCAACGGCGAGAGGTGAGGCAGCTAGCGTAATAGAAGAGGCGACAGGGTATAAAGAAAGGGTAATAAAAGAAGCTGAAGGTGAAGGGGCCAGGTTTACAGAAATTTATGAGTCCTACCGAGTTTCACCCGATGTTACACGCCGTAGACTATATATAGAAACATTAAGGGACGTTCTTACTGGAGCAAATAAGGTAATTATTGATGAAGGAGCTGATGGAGCATCAGGGGTTGTACCTTATTTGCCTCTTAATGAGTTAAATCGTAACAAAAATACCAATGATGGAGGCCAGTAATGTCGAGATTTAAGCTTGCTATATTTGGTGTTGTCCTCATCTTACTGGGTATTTTTGTCAGCTCTTCTATTTTTACTGTAAGAGAGACTGATCAGGCGCTCGTTCTTCAATTTGGTCAATGGAAGCGTACAGCATCAGTACCGGGGATTCAGTTTAAGTGGCCATGGCAAAGTGTTCAAAAATTTGAAAGTCGGGTGCTTAGTGTAGATCCACCAGCTGAGGAAGTGCTCCTTAGTGATCAGAAAAGAATTTTAGTTGATGCGTTTGCTAGATATAAAATTAAAGATCCTTTAAAATTTTTTCAGACAGTACGTAATGAATTCACTTTCCAGAATAGATTCGGCAATATCTTAACATCGACTGTGAAAGAAGTAGTAGCTCAGCAAGCATTAGAAGATATGCTGAGTGAAAAAAGAAATACTATCATGGAATCTATAAGAGATAGTGTTGCTAATGATACTGAAGGATTTGGTATCTCGGTTGTTGATATAAGGATTGGCCGCACGGATCTGCCAGAGGCTGTATCACAAAATGTTTATGACAGAATGCGTACCGAGAGGGAAAGAGAAGCGAACCTTCTTCGGTCTGAGGGTGAAGAAAATGCTCGAAGAATTAGAGCCACTGCTGACAGGCTTCAGGTTGAGATTATTGCTGAAGCTGAGCGGGCAGCTCAAGTTTTGAGAGGTAATGGAGATGCTACACGAAATGATATTTTAGGTAAGGCTTATGGGGAGGATCCAGAGTTTTTTGAATTTTTCAGATCTCTTGAAGCTTATAGGGAGACATTCGCAGAACCAGGAACCACTATGCTTATATCTCCTGATAGCGATTTCTTCCGCTACTTTGGTGACGTTGGTGGAATACCGAGAGTTTCTGGTTCCAAGAAAAAAAATAAATAGTGAGAGTAAGTTTTTTAAAATATAAATTTGCCTGCATCATATGATTAAGCCCCGGGGATTGTAATTTGGCCAAATTTTCTTTGGCTGTTATTTAGTCTGGGACTTAATCTGGCTGGTTTTGGTCTTTGTTCGCTGTTTATATAATTTATTATTTGACTAATAAATATAAAGCTGCCGTGAATTTGTCAGGTCGATGCCGTATTTCAAACATATTTATTATTAAAATTTGCTGTAGTGATTTTTTGATTTTAATTTATAAATCGAAGTTCTGACTGTTTTTAAAGAACTTTTACGAATAGCATGCGTCCTATCTGACTGAGGAATTAGGCAGGACAGTAATGTAGGAGAAATCGTCAAAATGTTGTCATCTATAATTTCAACAGATTCAATTTTTAAGAAAGTCTTTTTTGGAAAACCTATTAGTTTGAAAATTTATTTTATTATTTTGTTATCTTCGCTGATTGTTAGCCTTTTCTCCTCAGTTACTCATTCCAGGCCTGCACCAAAATCATTTGCTGATTTAGCGGAAAAACTACTCCCGGCTGTTGTTAACATATCAAGCTCGCAAATAGTTAAACCATCTCAAAAACCAGAGATGCCCAAAGCGCCTCCAGGATCTCCTTTTGAAGACTTTTTCAAAGAATGGTTTGATCGTTATAAAAAAGATGGCTCTCCTCGCAGAGCCACCTCTTTAGGTTCAGGTTTCATAATAGATAAAACAGGTTATATCGTAACTAACAACCATGTCATTGCCGGTGCTGACGAAATAGTCGTTAATTTACAAGATGGCACCCGTCATGAAGCCAAATTGTTAGGTCGTGATTCTAAGACCGATCTTGCTCTACTAAAAATTAGAACTGTTAAAAATTTGCCATTCGTAAGTTGGGGAAACTCTAGTACTGCTCGTGTCGGTGATTGGGTGCTTGCGATAGGAAATCCATTTGGACTCGGGGGAACAGTTACTGCGGGAATAATATCAGCAAGTAAGCGCAACATTAACCAGGGACCATATGATAGTTTCCTTCAGACTGATGCTTCCATTAATCGTGGAAATTCTGGTGGACCAATGTTTAACATGGATGGCAAAGTCATAGGCGTTAATACAGCAATATTTTCTCCATCTGGTGGAAGTGTAGGCGTAGGTTTTTCGATACCTTCGTCTATCGCTAAACGGGTAGTGGCGCAATTACGTGAGTTTGGACGCACAAAGCGGGGTTGGCTAGGTGTCAGAATTCAATCAGTTACAAATGAAATTGCCGAAAGTCTCGGGCTTGGAGAGGCTACAGGTGCTCTTGTGGCAGATGTTGCCGCTGACGGACCGGCAAAAAATAGTAGAATGGTGCCAGGTGATATAATTCTAAAATTTGATGGAAGAACTATAGCTAAGATGCAAGATCTTCCACGTATTGTAGCAGAAACCAAGATTGGAAAACGAGTAAAGGTGGAGATCTGGCGGAATGGGGGTAAAAAAATCCTAGAAGTTGTTGTCGGAGAACTTAGGGAAGAAAAATCAGCTCGGACGAATAAGGTTCCTGCAGAAAAAACTACTGAACCAAAAGAGACAAATATAGAGACCCTTGGGTTAACTTTAAAACAAATTAGTAGATTCATGAGGCAGGAATATAAAATCCCTAATAATATAAAAGGCGTTTTAGTCACAGGAGTGAGTGATGGTTCAGGTGCCTCTAAGAAGGGAATTACTCCAGGTGACGTAATTGTTGAGGTGAATCAGCAGGAAGTAAACAGGCCAGGGCAAATTGCTGCAATAGTTAGTAAAGCGATCAGAAAAGGACGCCAATCAGTTCTTCTCTTAATCAATCGAGGTGGAAATGTAAGGTTTATTGCAGTGCGATTAGGTAAAGGCTAATTAGTTATATCGATTAATTGTATGTTTGTGACTAATTATGACCACAAATTGCAATTCCAAGGAGACAGTTTACACTACTGCTTTGTAAGCCTAAAACATAATAAAGCATGTCAAGTTTATGAGGATTAGTAGTGCCTAATAATAAGAATCCGAAAATAAATAATGAAAATTTAGTTCAGCCTTTAATTGCTTTATGTCCTTTGCCTGAAATTGCTGGATCGGTGGCCGCCCCTCCATATGATGTTTTGTCTAGTGATGAGGCTAGAATTGCGGCTGAGGGGAATCCTCATAGTTTTTTGCATATTTCAAAGCCTGAAATTGACTTAGAAGAAACAATTAGTCCTTTTGACCAATCCGTTTATTTGAAAGCTCATGAAAATTTTCGCAAAATGCTCCAAACGGGTTCTCTAATTAGAGACGCAACTCCTTGTTATTATATTTATAGAATGAATATGAAAGGCCACTCTCAAACAGGGTTGGTGGCTGTGTCTCCAGTAAGCGCATATAACGAAAATAGAATAAAACGTCATGAGCTGACCAGACCAGATAAAGAAGATGATCGAGTAAAACAAATTGATTCGATTAATGCACAGACCGGGCCAGTTCTTGTTGTCCATAAGCCAAGAGAAGCAATAAATTGTCTGCTTAATGAAATTACTCAAGGTAGTCCGTTATACAATGTGAAATTTGATAATGGTGTAGTTCATACTTTATGGAGAGTTGGTGATTTATCTTTAATTGAGAAAATTGACTTCGCGTACGGCAGTCTAAAAGAGATGTATATTGCGGATGGTCATCATCGCTCGGCTGCTGCGTCTAGGGTCACTAAAATGAGGCAACACGAAAATCCTAGCCACGAGGGTAATGAACCTTATAACTATTTTCTAACCGTCTCTTTCTCCTCAGATGAACTGCAGATACTTGATTATAATAGGGTGGTTCGTGATCTAAATAATCTTACGACTGAGGAGTTCCTTAGCGAATTGAGTAAGGACTTTATCATGACTAAGGAAAACGATCCGGTCCAGCCTGATCATTCTAATGTTTTTGGTATGTATATTTCAGGCGATTGGTACAGGCTTGTAACTAGAGCACAAACTGAGATAACAGCATCTGCTGTTGACAATTTAGATGTTCAATTATTGACCGAGTTAATCCTAAAACCTTTGTTAAGTATTGGAGATTTGCGCACTGATCCCAGGATAGATTTCGTTGGTGGAGTTCGTGGCCTAGGAGAGTTGGAGAGTAGGGTTAATTCAGGAAATTGGTCTGTGGCTTTTTCTTTATATCCTACAAGCATAAATGAACTAATGGTTGTTGCAGATGCAGGAGAGGTTATGCCCCCTAAATCAACATGGTTTGAGCCTAAGTTGGCTGACGGACTTGTTTCTTATCCTCTTGACTGAAATCATAGTAGCTTTGAGGTATTTTTAAATGGAAGAGCCTTCAGTAATTTTAGTGGGTGGACCAACAGCTAGCGGTAAGTCAAGCTTGGCGGTACAAATAGCAGAGCAATTAGATGGGGTGGTAATTAATGCTGATGCAATACAAACTTATAGAGATCTAAATATTCTGACGGCTCGCCCGTCTTTGTTAGACGAAGAGAGGGTTACACATGAATTGTATGGTTTTTTAGACGCGACAGATACCTTTTCTGTTGGACAATGGCAAAAGCTTGCCTTAACAGAAATTGCTTCAGCCACTGAAAAAGGCAAAAGATCAATTCTGGTAGGCGGTACGGGTTTATATTTTAAATCTTTAGTAGAAGGTATAGCAGCTATTCCAGAAATTCCTAGCGCTATAAGAGCTTCATCACGGGAATATTTTAAACAAATAGGAAAACAAAAATTTCACGCGGAGCTTCTATCACGTGATCCAGTAATGGGGCAAAGAATTAGCTTTGGCGATTCCCAACGTATGGTACGTGCGTGGGAAGTTTTTGAAGCTACAGGTCAGTCTCTTTCTTATTGGCAGGGATTGCCTACTGAAGCTCCAAAATTAAACTTCTTAATGATTGTGTTAATGCCGCCTCGTGAACAAGTATACTTAGCGTGCGAAGATAGGTTGGATAAAATGATCAATGAAGGGGTGCTTAGCGAAGTAAGAAAATTGACTCATAGGGCCAACGTTGAAGAAATTGACCCGAGTTCGCCTATTTTTAAGGCTATTGGATATACTGAGTTAAGTTCCCATCTTGAAGGGAAGTTGTCTATTGAAGATGCGTTGTTGGCTGCGAAGCAAAAAACACGACGTTATGCAAAACGACAAATGACTTGGTTTAGAAATCAATTTTGTGGTGTTGAAACGTCATTGGCCCCAAATATAAGGATTTTGAAATATTCTTGCGCTAATCATGAAAAAATCTTTTCGAATATATCTTGAAGTAGAGTAAATATTTCTATAATTTCGCCGTCCTGCTAATGAAGAATATAGAATTATCGGTCTTCCTCTATGATTCTTTGAACTGCAGTCGTGACCTGGTAGTGCTGATTTCAGTGATTAGAACAAAAATATTACTGAGAACCGTTTGGTTTCATTCGTATGGGAGTCTGATGCTTAAATTCAGGCACATTTTTTGTGTTAATATAAAACAGGATGCTTTTTTATGTATTTAAATATTTATCAGAAAGGTGCTAATAAATGTCCGATAATATAATGTCGGGTGCAGATATCGTTATAAAGGCTCTAGCGGATCAGGGTGTCGAAGTAATTTTTGGTTATCCAGGTGGCGCCGTATTGCCACTTTATGACGCAATATTTAAGCAAAACTCCATCCGACACATTTTAGTGCGTCATGAACAAGGCGCTGTACATATGGCAGAGGGTTACGCTAGGTCTACTGGAAAGGTTGGCGTAGTTTTAGTTACTTCGGGTCCAGGTGCAACAAATGCTGTAACGGGATTGACAGATGCGCTAATGGATAGTGTGCCTTTGATTTGTCTTACAGGACAGGTCCCAACCCATTTAATTGGAAATGACGCGTTTCAAGAGGCAGATACGACTGGCATAACAAGACCATGCACTAAGCATAACTACTTGGTAAAACATGTCGATGAGTTATCAGGAGTAATGCATGAAGCGTTTGAAGTAGCCAAGTCAGGAAGGCCTGGTCCTGTTGTAATAGATTTGCCAAAAGACGTTCAATTTGCAGAATCTAAATATTTAAGTCCAGAAGAGATAAGCCAACGTCATTATTTCGATAAGGTTACCGGTGATTCAGAAAAAATTTCTGAAGCAATTGAGTTAATAGCTAATGCTAAGAAACCTATATTCTATATAGGAGGCGGTTGTATTAATTCAGGGACTGCTGCGTGCAAAGCAATTGCAGATTTAGTCCGTATTACGGGATATCCGGCAACGACTACACTTATGGGTCTGGGAGCAATCCCTTCTTCATCACCACAATGGTTGGGAATGTTAGGGATGCATGGCACCTACGAAGCTAATCTAGCTATGCACGGCTGTGATGTCATGATTGCAGTAGGGGCGCGTTTTGACGATCGAGTTACGGGCAGGATTGACGCCTTTTCACCTAACTCCAAAAAAATTCATATTGATATCGATCCCAGTTCTATTAATAAAAACGTACCAGTTGAAATACCAATTATTGGAGATGTAGGCGAAGTTCTTTCACAAATGCTAAAAATTTGGGATCAAAAAGCTCCTAATGTTGACTCTAAGGCGCTTAAGAAGTGGTGGAGTGAAATTGATGACTGGCGCGCAGTAAATTGTTTAAAGTATGATCAGGGTCATGAACCCAATGACACAATTAAGCCTCAATATGCGATAGAACGACTTTATGAATTAACCAAAGATAAGGAGACTTTCATAACGACTGAAGTAGGTCAGCATCAAATGTGGGCTGCTCAGTTTTATAAATTTGAAAAACCTAATCACTGGATGACTTCTGGAGGGCTAGGTACTATGGGTTATGGTCTCCCTTCAGCAATAGGTGTTCAAGTTGCCCATCCAAAGAGTTTAGTTATTGATATAGCAGGCGAAGGTTCTACCATGATGAACATTCAGGAGTTGGGAACCATGGCCCAATATAATTTGCCAGTAAAGGTTTTTATCATTAACAACGAGTGGCTAGGTATGGTACGTCAGTGGCAGGAACTATTGCATGGAGGTCGTTATGCCGAGTCTTATTCTGCAGGTCTACCAGATTTTATAAAACTCGCTGAGTCTTACGGTATGACGGGTATGAGGGCAACACATCCTGATGAGGTTGATGACGTGATTAGAAGAATGGTAGATGAGCCAGGTCCCGTCATAGCTGATATAGTTGTTTCCAAGGAAGAAAATTGTTTTCCGATGATACCGGGTGGGGCAGCCCACAATGAAATTTTGCTAGGGTTGAATGAAAGTCAGGAGCAGACTCAGTCTGAAGATGGGATGGTGCTAGTCTAGGATTAATAAGTTTATTTTAGACCCCATATTTGTAAGTACTAATTAATCCTTAACATGGATCTGCGGAGTTTTTGACTATGACAAATGATAATATAGAGCGCCACGTTTTAGCTGTTTTAGTTGACAATGAGCCTGGTGTATTGGCTCGAGTGGTGGGTCTCTTTTCTGGCAGGGGTTACAATATTGAAAGTTTAACAGTAGCGACTGTTAGTGAGGACGACTCTGCTTCACGTATTAACCTTGTTACATCAGGAACGCCAATGATTATTGAGCAGATTAAGGCTCAACTAGAGAGGTTGGTTCCTGTACAAAAAGTAAATGATCTCACAGAAGAAGGACCTCATGTAGAAAACGAATTTGCTTTAATAAAAATTAAAAACTCTGGCCCAGAGAGAAGAGAAGCACTCCGTATTGCTGATATATTTCGCGCTCGTGTAGTCGATACAGCTGTCGAGTCTTTTGTTTTTTCTCTAACTGGCTCGCCGGAGAAAATAGCGAGTTTTCTAGACTTAATGCGTAATTTAGGTGAAGTAGAGATAGCTCGCTCAGGAGTAGTTGCTATAAAACGTGGTAAAAAAACTGTAATAGAAACATAAATTTGGAAAAAACATTATTTTTTTAATCTGCGTTGGCAAACGGTCTCATGAACTGTAGATATAGTCAGCGCTGGGTATATTTACTCAAGTAACTTAACACAAACTGACAGGGAATATTAATCATGCGCGTTTATTACGACCGCGACGCTGATGTAAATTTAATTAAAGGTAAAAAGGTGGCTATCATAGGTTATGGTAGTCAGGGCCATGCGCACGCCATGAATTTGCGCGATAGTGGCGTAACTAGCATTGTTGTCGCTTTACGGGAGGGTTCTTCAAGTGCCTCCAAAGCTGAGGCTGCTGGATTCGAGGTAATGAATGCCGCTGATGCCGCTGCTTGGGCTGATGTGATTATGGTTTTAGTGCCTGATGAGTTACAAGGCGACCTTTATAGAGATCACCTAGAAAAAAACATGAAAGAGAATACTGCTATAGCTTTTGCCCATGGCTTGAATATTCATTTCAATCTAATTGAGCCTCGCGGCGATTTAGATGTATTTATGATTGCCCCTAAAGGGCCTGGTCATACAGTTAGATCTGAATATGAACGAGGTGCTGGTGTGCCATCACTCCTTGCTATTCATCACGATGCTAGCGGTAATTGTCATGATATAGGATTGAGCTATGGGGCAGCGATTGGAGCTGGGAGAGCAGGAATCATAGAGACTACGTTTAAAGAAGAATGTGAAACAGATCTTTTTGGTGAACAAACAGTTTTATGTGGCGGTTTGACTGCTCTTATCCAAGCAGGATTTGAGACATTGGTAGATGCTGGTTACGCTCCGGAGATGGCTTATTTTGAGTGCGTTCATGAGGTTAAATTAATTGTTGATTTGATTTATGAAGGCGGACTAGCCAATATGCGGTATTCTGTGTCTAACACAGCTGAATATGGTGACTATACTCGAGGGCCAAGAATTGTAACTGATGAGACACGAAAAGAAATGAAACGTGTCTTAGCTGAAATTCAGTCGGGTCAATTTACACGAGAATGGATGTTAGAAAACCAAGTCGGTCAAACAGGATTTAAAACCATCAGACGACTTCAGGCCGATCATGGAATTGAAGATGTGGGTCAACGCTTAAGAGATATGATGCCTTGGATAGCTGAAAATGCTCTGGTTGACAAAAGTAAAAATTAATTTTTTCTGATTAAAATGATGACCTTTAGAGTAAACATTTTACTATCGGATTCATGGCTTTTTAATGCTTAATTAACAAAATGGTTGCGATTAACGCCTTAAAAGGCCTAAAACACTATCTGTATCAATAGTTTCTGTAGAAACTATTTGGGTATATACGTATATCAATTCGTTATGTTATTGGCTTTATTTAATCTTGCTTTTGTCTTTTGACTGGATTGCTGCGGATGCACGTTATAAGTCTTGGAATATTGCGTTATGATGGTTAGTTGAAACAATCTTGTTTGGAATTTGACTGATGGCTAATAAATCAAATAAGTCAGTTGGTGGTACGGAGCAATTGCTAGCCAGCGATTCCGATCATGTTCGGATATTTGATACAACACTCCGTGACGGAGAACAGTCTCCCGGTTGTTCTATGAATTTAGAGGAGAAGGTTCGGGTTGCATTGATACTAGAGGAAATGGGGGTTGATATTATTGAGGCAGGGTTTCCTATCGCCTCAAATGGAGATTTTGACGCTGTTCGAGAAGTTGCTAAAGCTTTAAAGACTAGTTCCGTTGCCGGCCTTGCTAGGGCATCTAATGTTGATATTGATCGGGCTTGGGAAGCTTTGAAGGATGCAGCTAAGCCACGCATTCATACTTTTTTATCTACAAGTCCACTGCATATGCGCGTCAAACTTCAGATGGAGCCTGAGGAAGTGCATCAAACTATTATCGATAGCGTAACCCATGCTCGTAACCTATGTCCTGACGTTGAGTGGTCACCAGAAGATGGGTCGCGGACAGAGCATGATTTCCTTTGCAGGGTGGTGGAAAGCGCTATTCGTGCAGGAGCTAACACTATTAATATCCCAGATACAGTAGGTTATGCAGTTCCCGAAGAATTCTCTGCTCTAATCAGTATGTTGTTTAACCGTGTTCCGAATATTGACAAAGCGGTTGTATCTGTTCATTGCCACAACGATTTAGGGCTTGCTGTTGCGAACTCGCTTGCGGCAGTTGGTGTTGGTGCAAGGCAGATTGAATGTACGATCAACGGAATCGGAGAGAGAGCGGGAAATTGCGCTTTGGAAGAGGTGGTTATGGCTTTAAGGACTCGACCAGATGCCATGCCTTTTTCTACTAGTATTGACACCACTATAATTACTCGCGCTAGTCATCTCGTTTCCACCATTACAGGATTCGCCGTTCAGCCTAATAAGGCAATTGTTGGTGCGAATGCCTTTGCTCATGAAGCTGGGATTCATCAGGATGGTGTACTTAAAGATGCGCAAACTTATGAGATAATGACCCCGGAATCTGTAGGGTTAACCGAGTCTAATCTTGTAATGGGTAAGCATTCAGGGAGCCACGCTTTTCATGAGAAATTAAAAGATTTAGGTTATGGTGACCTTGGCCAAAATGCCATTAATAGTGCATTTCAGAGGTTTAAAGATCTTGCTGATAAGAAAAAAGATGTATTTGATGAGGACATAATAGCTCTCGTTGATGATACGATACAACATACAAGTGACCGTATTAAGTTTGTGTCACTACAAGTTGTTGCTGGTTCTAAAGGTCCTCAAACAGCTGATTTAGAATTAGAGATTGATGGAGAGTTAGCTAAAACAAAGTCAGATGGAAATGGGCCTGTTGATGCAGTTTTTAAGGCCATTAAGGCTCTATGTCCCCATACTGCTACTCTACAATTATATCAGGTGCATGCTGTGACAGGGGGAACCGATGCTCAGGCAGAGGTCACCGTTAGATTAGAAGAGCAAGGTAAAACCGTTAATGGACAGGGAGCTGATGCAGATACTCTGGTGGCGTCTGTAAGGGCCTATCTACATGCCCTTAACAAGTTGAGCACAAAAAGAGAAAAGACTGCACCTAAAGCGCTTTCTGCGTAATTATTGTCTTGAGTGGGTTGTTACTGTGACCCAGTGTTAATTGTCTGTTTGATAGTGGGCGTTGGTTAAAGAGGGCATAAAAGATGTTGTCTCGAATATTTAAGATAGGAGCCATGTCATCAGATATGGCAATTGATCTCGGAACAGCGAATACTTTGGTATACGTTAAAGGGC
>MDTE01085693.1_pt1 | contig 100046 bp, 90 predicted proteins | sample 811231 | NCBI WGS metagenome assembly MDTE01 (sample SAMN05326651, study PRJNA326480) | marine metagenome | isolation source: seawater | place: Indian Ocean: Red Sea | collected 2010 | reverse complement strand
TACCGCAGACACACCAACTTCTCGATGGAAGCCATCCAGCAGACCTGGAACGGCACCGAAACGGGTACTGGAAGATGCACTGCTACCATTTCAAGAAATGGTGACTTAGTCGGAAGAATGTACTTGGAGGTAAATGGCACACCGGTCAGCACCAAGGCCAATCCAGGTTCTTCTTGGATCAAAAGCGTAGAGCTTGAAATCGGTGGTCAAAAAATTGATAAGCAGTCCGGTCATTGGATGGAAGCATGGGCTGAATTAACTGAAGTTAACCCACTCGGGGACTGCTGCACAAAACTAGGCAACGACGGAACTCTCTTTCAAATGATGACTGGTATGGGTGGTTGGCACGCCGATTCGGGGTCCGGCCCGACTTCAAACTATTACATTCCTCTTCAGTTCTGGTTCTGCCGTAACCCTGGTCTAGCTTTACCACTAATCGCCCTTCAATACCACGAGGTTAAAGTTATCCTTGACCATGAACTGGATACGTACTTCGGCAACTCCGCAACTAACAAACTCTACGCCGACTACATTTACCTTGACACAGATGAAAGACGTAGATTTGCCCAGGTATCGCATGAATACCTTATTGAACAGGTTCAAGAAGATTCATGGGCTTCGGCACAGACAGAATTGAACTTCAATCACCCTGTTAAGGAACTAGTCTTCTACCTGCAACTTAATTTGGTAAAGGGGGTGGTAGGCACCTCGGCGCACGTACCTATGACGGGTCCTATTCAACTTAAACTTAATGGACACGACCGCTTCTCCGAAAGAGATGCGAAATATTTCACCCGTACTCAAGTATGGCAACACCACAGTGGACCGGGTGGTCTCAACTCAATAACCGCCTCCAAGGCGATGGGAGACTCAATTGGAGTTTATTCATTTGCCCTCAAACCTGAAGAGCATCAGCCATCGGGAACCTGTAACTTCTCTAGAATTGACAATGCTCAACTAACTGGAATGGGGACTTCAGTAGACACGGTTGTAGCGGTTAACTACAATGTCTTAAGAATCATGTCGGGTATGGGAGGCCTCGCCTACTCTAATTAAATGATTTATTCTAATCACTAAATATCTTTTATTTTTTCTACTATAATCAAAGTTTTATTAAAGAATAATAATTTTACAATTAATTATTAATTTTATTTTTTTTTTCTAAGTATAATGTATAAACAATGGGAGGAGGATTAATGCAACTTGTCGCTTACGGAGCTCAGGATATTTACCTTACGGGTAACCCACAGATCACTTTCTTTAAAGTTGTCTACCGCAGACACACCAACTTCTCGATGGAAGCCATCCAGCAGACCTTCAATGGAGCTGTAGGCTTCGGCAATAGAGTTTCTGCCACTATTTCAAGAAACGGTGACTTAGTCGGAAGAATGTACTTGGAATACAATCCAAGTGAACTAGTCTCAAAAGTTGTTACCACGCAGACTAGCATTGCTGCCAATATAGGTAATTTGCTTGTTAAAGAAGCAGAACTTGAAATTGGTGGACAGAAAATTGATAAACATTATGGTCACTGGATGACATGCTGGAGTGGACTAACTGATCTAAATCCAACGGGTGCTCAAGCCGCCCCGGTAGACACCGCGGGCGCTACTGGCGGAACAGAACCAGCGACTGGCTCTACACTTCTTCAGAAGTTATCTTACAATCACGCGGGGAGAGATCAAAACGCCAACTCGGCGGACCTCACCGGAGCACCAACGAAAGCATTTGTCCCTCTACAATTCTGGTTTTGCAGAAATCCTGGACTTGCTCTACCACTAATTGCTCTCCAGTACCATGAAGTAAAGACGTACATTACTTTCCCCGCGAAGGCTGACCTTTACGAGGCATCGCAGGGGACAGTTACAAGTGCTTTAACTGATGCTATATTATATGCCGATTACATTTACCTTGATACTGATGAAAGACGTAGATTTGCCCAGGTTTCGCACGAATACCTTATTGAACAAGTTCAATTTGAATCATTCGCTTCTACCGATACGACTTTAGCACTTAACTTTAACCACCCGGTTAAAGAATTAGTATTCACTGGTGCCCCTGTAGCTGTCAAGGCTGCTGGTGCTTCCAGTGGAATGTCTACACCAGAAGCTTTAGGCGACGGTACAATTCAACTCAAACTTAATGGTCATGACCGCTTTTCAGCAAGAGACCGTACTTATTTCACTCGCACACAGGTATGGCAACACCACACAGGATATGGTTCAGTAGGTAATAAAGATTCAGTCGGTGTTTACTCGTTTGCCCTTAAACCCGAAGAACATCAACCATCTGGAACATGTAACTTCTCCAGAATTGATAATGCTCAATTAGTCCTTGGTGCTGTCGCCAGCGCAAATGGAACAAACGTATATGCTGTTAACTACAATGTCCTAAGGATCATGTCGGGTATGGGAGGCCTCGCCTACTCTAACTAATTTCTATAATTAGAAAGGATAAATAAAATTATGAAAATAAAATTATAAAAATAAAGTAAGTTAATTATTCATTTTTTCTCTTTGTATTTTCGCCATTAATCTTCTTACATTTTTTGAAGATAAACCGGCAAATATATCAACTTCTTCAACTTTATCTTCTTCTACAACATCCTCTTCATCTTCACCTACTTCTTCCTCGTCAGCTTTCTTAGCAGCTTCTTCTTCAGCGGCAACACGAGCAGCGTCTTCTTCAGCCGCTTTCTTAGCTTCTTCTTCAGCAGCAACACGGGCAGCTTCTTCTTCAGCAGCTTTCTTCGCAGCTTCTTCTTCAGCAGCTTTCTTCGCAGCTTCTTCTTCAGCCGCTTTCTTCGCAGCTTCTTCTTCAGCAGCAACGCGGGCAGCTTCTTCTTCAGCGGCTTTCTTCGCAGCTTCTTCTTCAGCGGCAACACGGGCAGCTTCTTCTTCAGCGGCTTTCTTCGCGGCTTCTTCCTCGGCGGCAACACGGGCAGCTTCTTCTTCGGCGGCAACGCGGGCAGCTTCTTCTTCGGCGGCAACACGGGCTGCTTCTTCTTCAGCATCATTTTCTTCGTTACCAGTTAAATCAAGTGTAGTGTTTTCCTCAGCCATTTTATAATTATACTTAATATTTTTTTTTTGAAAGTTTAATCTTAAACATACTTATGAATAAATCACCAATATAGATTATATATATTATATGCATAATCTTCTAAAGTTGATAGGTGTATGTACATTAGTTTATATACATCCGTTTTGGAAAATGTTAGTCATTCCATATATTAAAAATAAGAATAAAAGGAATCTCAAATATTGATTTAAAGCTATTATTAATAATTTAATAAAATGAGTAAAGGTTTTCCTAATCTAGGTAACACATGTTATATGAATGCTTCTCTAAAGTGTTTATCGCATATTCCAGAACTTAAACATGATAGTAAAAATCTTAAAATAGATATTAATAAGAGGAGTAAAAATAATGATGATAAAATTATGTTTGAATGGATCAAACTTCAAAAAGATTTATGGGAATATAATCAAAATTCAATTGCCAATACACAACCATTACTTAGAGAATTTATTAAACGGTGTAGTTCAGAAGAAATCCTTTTTAATTCTTTTGAACAAAATGATACAAATGACTTTCTAAATACATTTATAGATTTTCTTCATGGATCAATTAAACGTAAAGTTAACTTCCAAATATCAGGTGAACCAAAAAATCAATATGATAAATTTAAACTTGAAAGCCTCCAATCTTGGAAAAGGTTCTTTGAAAATGATTATTCTTGTATTATTACCGACCTTAATTCCAAATTAATATCACTATTATCCTGTCCAGAATGTAATTATATAACATCTTCACACGAACCAGTTATGACACTTACACTTACATTAAAAGAAGAATATAATACATTATATGATTGTTTAAATGAATATACACGTGAAGAAAAATTAGATAAAAATAATACATGGATTTGTGAAAAATGTAAAAATAAAGTTCAACCCAATAAGCAATTAATCTTTTGGGAACTATCACCAGTTCTAATTATATCTATTAAAAGATATAGAAAGAATATGAAAGTAGATAAATACATTAACTTTCCAGAAGTATTAAATATGAAAGAATATTGTTTAAATTCAAAAAATAATGATATTAATTATGAATTGATTGGTATATGTATACACAGTGGTGGACTTAATGGTGGTCATTATTATGCGGCTTGTAAAAATGTAGTAACTGGGTCTTGGAATACGCATAATGATACAAGTGTTACACCAACCAATATAGAGTCTGTGAAAAAAGAAAATCCATATTGTTTATTCTACAGAAAGATATAATTTATATACGTACCCATTTCTTTCCACTTCTTAAATCTACAATTTTCCATAATTTTCCATCTTTCCCTTTCATGACAATGTTAGATGGAGTGCATGGGGCACAATACCCCAACCCCTGGGGGCTTGGTTCATCTCCTTTATATGAGGGTTTTATAACCTTTTTCCCACACCCTTTCTTACATATTTTCCGAGGGGTAAAAATGGACTTTTTACTCTTTTTTACTGTTTTACGCGAGGTTCTACGTGGCTTTCTACGGGCCGTTCTACGCGCTGTTCTACGCGCTGTTCTACGCGCCGTTCTACGCTGAGACCTTCTCTGAGATCTACGCTGAGACCTTCTCTGAGATCTACGTGCTGTTCTACGCTGAGACCTTCTCTGAGATCTACGCGCTGTTCTACGCTGAGACCTTCTCTGAGACCTACGCTGAGATCTACGAGGTGATCTTCCAACTATTTTGATACTCTTATTAGTTCCTATAAATCTATCAATTCTAATAGTGGGTTTTCTTGTAGATCTACGTGTAGTCCTTCTTGTAGATCTACGTGTAGTTCTTCTATTTGAACGTTTTTTACTTTTTGTTTTCTTTCCACCCCCTTCCTTTAAAAATGATGAAAAAGGTATTGCTCCCGCAATTTGTAAAAATGCTTTTCTAATTGATGTCATATATTATAATAAATATTTTTATTCATATTCACCATATATTTCATCATCAATAGAAACCATATCATTATCTTCAAAGTTTATTTCTTCATATATATCTATGTGGTAATTTATAAAATCCATTAAATTATCAGCTGTAATATGGTGTTTATTAAAAATATCAACTGTGTAACTATTACATTTATCTTTTAATTGTAAAAAAAGGTCAACTACCTCACCATGATACTTATAACTAAATAATTCATCATAGTTAGCACCATAATTAGGTTGAATATTATTATCAAGGCAATATATAAAACGATAAAAGTGTATTAAAACATCATTTTCTGGAATTATATATGAAATATCATTGACATTATTAATCCATCTATTGATGTCATTAAATAGAAGATTACAAATTTCAATGTTATTAAAAGGGATGTTTTTATTTGATTTTAAAAACAACCACTGTAAAAAAAAATTGTTGTTCATTATTATTCAAAAGATATATAAATAAATAATTAAACACATTTATTCTATAATCTTTATAATCAATGACTTTAATTCATCAAATGGTATATTTGTATCTAAATAAATTGTATCTTCTGGTAATTTAAGTTTATCTGTTTCAGATTTATGTGTCATATTTTTAATATGGTCTTCACAATCTTCTTTATATTCGTTTCTAATCCTCTCCATACGCACTTCAAGTGGAGTTGTTAAAGCTATAATTTTCCAACCTTCTAAATAATTAAGTTCATTTTGAAAACGCAAGTCATCAATAAGACAGAACTCTTTTTCTTTTGTTTGATTCATAATATATTTTGCCCAAACATCTTCATCTATTTCTCTCATTTTATCAGCAATATTAATTAAGAGACTTCTATCTTTTTTTTCCATATTAAATAATTCTGCGGCTAATTCTTTTATTCTACCCCCAAATGAATAGATTTCATAATGGCTATTTTCATTTTTAATAATATTGGCAACGGTTGATTTTCCCGAACACATCGGTCCATAGATGGCTATTTTCATTTCTTATAATATAAATATATAAATATTCAAATTTTTAAATGTAATTAATCATCCTTTTCATTTTCTTCTTTTGTTCCACCAAACCAATCCTCTCCATCAGTTGCTTTATTAATCATATTTACACCAAGTATAGATAATGTAATTAACATAGCCCATTTAATAACCGCTTTTAATATATCAAAACCACTTCCATCTTTAAGGGTTTGACAACCAAATCCAGCTACAAAGAAGGATGTTAATATACCTATAATAAGTGTCGCAATCTGTGCAAAATAAATAGATCTCGCATATTTATTCTTTCTATTCTCAGACTTGTTTCTTAAATAAATGAATATGTAACTCATAATATTAACAATAAATACAATGATACCAATAAATAATGTCAATGTCCCATAATCAATACTTTCTATTTTTTGAACGGTAGCACTAAAGGCCCCTCCTCCCATAGGAGCAGAGCTCGATGGCATTTGATATTTTCTACGTATAAAAGAAGACGCATATGTGTATGCCGCGACGGTTAATATTAAGTATGGTATTACATCTTGTGTTGTTTCTGTTTGTTCTTCTGTTGTTGCTCCAGGTATTTCTTTATCTTTGTATGTTTGCCTTACTGTAAAGATAATAACAAATGATAATATTGTAAATATAGCAAGTACCATATTAGATGATAAAATACTATTATTTTCAAGGTTAGAGCAAAAGAAACTTGGTGATATTTTTCCGAATGTAATTGTAAGGATTATATTAATAGCAAGCATAACACATGCTACGATAAGCCATTGGACAAAGAATCCGGATTGTTTAATTTGAGTCATTGTATCTGTTTCACCAGTAGAAGAGGACATTTATATTATTAATAAATATTATATTTATAAAATATCTATTAATATATAATGGAAAAAACCAATATACGATTAAATAATAGATTTTTAGTTTTTGATTCTAAAAAGAATAAATACTATCTAACCGATGAAGATGTCCTTGAACATTGGAAACAGTTAGATAATAAGGAACTTAAAAAATTTAAGGTAAATGATGTAACTGATAAAATTAATAAATTCCTAAGTGAAAATAAAATAGAATCAAATGTTAATTTCATTGAAATTACAAATGAAGGTACTGTTACTAAAGAAGTTAAACAAATCAATATTTCAAAATTAGGAGGAGGTGGTGGATGAGGTACATCTAAACCTCAGAGTGGTGGTGGATCATGAGGTCAATCCAAACAACAATTATAATTTTGCTAAATCATAATTATCATATGACGAATATAATCTAAATAATGATTTTATTTTGAAACGGATAATATATATATATTAAATTTGAAAATATATAAAGATTTATGCAATAAAATATAAAAAAAATGAGCGATCCTATTAGTATGTTTACTCCTATGACTCTATCTATTAAAGCAGCAAATCCAGTTATTAATAGTCTTTATGAAAACCATACCACATATCACGAAGGTGATTCTGGTATTGACCTTTTTGTAATTGAAAGGACAGTTATCCCTGCCCGTGCATTGGGATTTAAAATTGATCACCAGATATGTTGTGAAGCGACGGTTGGTCCAGGTGTTAAAAGGAATGTATCTTATTACTTATACCCTCGTTCATCTATTGGTAAAACACCACTGAGAATGTCTAATTCTGTTGGTATTATGGATGCTGGTTATAGAGGTACTGTTATTGGTCAAGTTGACAATCTTTCAGATGAAGATTATATCGTTGAAGCGAATACACGTTTATTTCAGATTTGTCCTCCAACATTAAATAATCCTATTAATATCAAACTTATTAACAATTTAACAGAATCAACACGAGGTGAAGGTGGTATCGGAAGTACAGGTTCTTAAATTACCATTTAATTTATTGCTGATGTAGCTGCTGTTGCTGCTGCTGTTGCTGCTGTGGTGGTTGAATGATACCATATTTTATAAGTACTCCTCTTAATTGTTCAATTGATCTCCCAACTGGTACTAATTCTTGAGGTTCCCACTGTGAACGTCTATTAGCTATTAGTAGCACATTATAGATATATTCTATAAAATTTAATGGGAGGGCAACTGTCATCTGACTAGGTTCTTGTGGTTGCTGCTGCTGCTGCTGTTGCTGCTGTTGCTGCGGTTGCTGCTGTTGCTGCTGTTGCTGCTGCTGTTTACTTACTTTATTTTGATTCGTTGGTGTTTTTGATGAAGCCTTACTTTGTTTTTTCTTTTTGGCTTGGTTTGTAACTATTTTTTTGATATCTTCGGCGGCCTGTTCTTTTTCGTCCATTTTATTTATATGAACTAAAAAATAAATAATTATTAAACTAATAGTTAAATTAATATTTTTTTTATAAATTTTATGATATAATGAATGATAAATATAGAATAAATGATACACGGGATTTATCTTCTTTTAAAACAGAAACTTTCTCTGGGTTTAAAAAAACAGATGTAATAAATGCTGTTATTAAATCTATTGAAGCAAAAAAGATTGAACAAGCATGTTTTTGGACAACGGAATCAATTGTATCTGGATATTCACTTATATTATGGGAAAAGTTAATCAATTATGCATGTAAAGTAATTAATATTAATAATCCTAACCTACCATTTTTCTTGATGAAGAAAAATAAGATATTATATAATCAAATTAATAGGCTTAATAAAAAAGATAACATGCTCGTACTAAGGAATAGTCAAATGATAAGGAATTTATTCTTTGATGTAGTAACTACTTTATGTTCTTCTTTAAAAACTAAGAGGTATGATAAATATCTTAAAATCAATGAAAAAGAGGATTTTAATTTTGATAATATTAAGAAAAGGTTATGTGCTGAAATGAATATATTACCCGAACATATCATAAAATTTAATGATCCAAATGAGTTAAAAATTATTATTAATGAAATATATACTTTACTAAAAAATAAACAATTTGGTTATGAAAGATCATGTTTCTGGATCATGTGGTTAATGAAATGGGAAAGTATCCACAAGAAAAAGAAAGAAGAATGGATTATAATTGAAAGAGATATTAAACAGGTACCTAAAAAATTAAGAGGGAATATTGTATGGGTTCTTTGGGAAATTATATTTGAAGAAGTTAAACTTATTAAAAATGATAATATATTGAAACAAATAGAATCCCTATTTGATATATATACAAGGAATTATGCGATTGGAAAAAGAACATCTCGATTACCAGTGATATTTAATGCGGTTGGTTTATTAACAAATGATGTTAATTTCAATATACCAATACGGTCAAATTATAATGTATTCATACAAACACAATGTAATGTTAACAAAATGTTTTCAGAAATAAAGAAAAATGAGAAACTTGAAACTAAACCAATCCCTCAAAAATTAAAAAAAAAAGAAGAACCAAAAATTGAAATAGTGAAAGACAAGATTGGTATGTTTAATGAACTTGATAATATATTTATGAATAAATAATACTTTATCCAGAACATGACTCGCATGGCTTTTCTGGTTCTAAAGTAAATTGTAAAGCTTTGCTCGATGGTCGTGTCCTTAGATAATACATACCTGTCTTCAAACCTTTACTCCAACCATAAAAGTGCATAGAAGACAATATCTTGAAATTAGGAGCTTCAACAAATAGATTTAAACTCTGTGATTGACAAATAAATCTTCCTCTTTCAGCCGCCATATCTAATATAGCCTTTTGCTTAATTTCCCATGCAGTTATATATCTTTCCTTTATGAAATTAGGTATTTCAGCGATATTTTGAACAGAACCATCATTTAATACAATCTTATCCTTAATTGTGTTGTTCCATATACCAAGGTCAATTAAATCCCTTACCAAATATTCATTAATAACCATAAATTCTCCAGCCAATACTCTTCTTGAATATATATTTGACATAACAGGTTCAATACACTCATAATTACCCAGGATTTGAGAAGTAGATGCTGTTGGCATTGGAGCTACAAGTAGACTATTTCTAATTCCATATTTCTTAATGTTAGTGCGTAGTTCATCCCAATTGAATAGTCTATCATTAATAGTACTATCATCCCATAAATCAAATTGAAACTTACCATGGTACATCTCTGAGCCAATATATGAAGAATAAGTCCCAAGATATTCATCTCTATTTAACTCTTCTTCTCTTACGTTCAATTCTTTTTTCAATTTATTTAATTCATGTTCTGGAACAAAGTGATCATTATAAATACCCTCCTTGATAACCTTCATTTTAACTTCTCTTTCTTTAGCTATTTCCATAGATGCTTCGAGTGCTCCATAATAAATACTTTCAAATATCTTTGAATTTATTTCCTTTGATAAATCTGAACCAAATGATGTCTTCATTTCATAAAACACATTTGCTAAACCCTGTACACCCAATCCAATGGGTCTATGTCTCATATTAGACCTTTCTGTTTCTGGAATAGGATAAAAGTTATAATCTATTATATTATTCAGATTATAAGTCAAGACCTTAGAAAGATCTTTTAATTTATAATAATCAAATGTCGGTTTAATGGCCTCAACTAATTCAGTATAGCCTCCAATAAGTTCAGCATTATTATATATTCTTGGAAATGTAATACCAGTGGTTGAACCATTTTCTAAAATATCTTTCAGTTCTTCTTTATCTTTAGTTACATATTTAATACTCTTTGAATCACATAATAGTTTGGCGTATTTACAATAAATACAATCTTCCTTAGTATATATTGTTAAATCTAAATCATCTAGATTTTTAGATTTCAAACAACTCGGTAATGAAATAGACGCTAAATTACAAACAGCTGTCTCTTCATGGTTTGAATATTCAATAATTTCTGTACATAAGTTTGAAGATTTAATTGTCCCCAGATTATTCTGATTAGATTTAGCATTACATGCATCTTTATATAATAGATATGGTGTACCAGTCTCAATCTGTGAGGTTAAAATAGAGAACCATACTTCTTGAGCATCTTTCTGACATGTATATTTTCCTTGACTCTCATATTCAGTGTATAATTTTTCAAATTCTTCACCATAACAATCACTTAATCCAGGACATTGGTCCGGACACATTAAAGACCATTTTTCATTCTTTTGAACTCTCTTCATAAAAAGATCAGGAATCCACATACCATAAAATAAATCCCGAGCCCTTTCTAATTCATTACCATGGTTCTTCTTAAGTTCGAGGAATTCCATAATATCAACATGCCACGGCTCCAAATATATAGCAAATGAACCATTTCTCTTTCCACCACCTTGATCTATATACCGCGCCGTATCATTATATACACGTAACATAGGGACAATTCCATTAGAATATCCATTTGTTCCGCGGATAAATGAATTATTCCCTCGGATATTATGGATATGAAGGCCAATTCCACCAGAATATTTAGAAATTAAAGCACAATCTTTCAAAGTATCATATATACCATGGACGGAATCTTCTTTCATTGAAAGGAGAAAGCAAGAAGCTAACTGTTCTCTAGTCGTACCAGCATTAAATAATGTTGGCGTTGCATGTATGAAGTCTTTATTTGAAATATGTTTATATGTTTCAAATGCTTTTTCTAGATCTGTTCTATGGATACATAAAGCAACTCTCATAAATAAATGTTGAGGTCTCTCAATAATAACTCCATTAACTTTTAATAAATAACTTTTTTGTAATGTCTTAAATCCAAAATAATCCATTTCATAATCTTTAATATCGGATATCTGATTGTTAATTAATTCTTCATTATTGATAACAAGGTTATAAAGATAATCTTTAATAACACCATTAACATGTAATTTCCTTATAACATTTGAAAAAACGTCAGGAGTACTTTTTTGATGGTTTGAAATAACGATTCTACTCGCCAATTTAGCATAATCTGGATCAGTTGAATACATAGAAATAGACCCCTGAGAAGATAACTCATCTAATTCACTTGTCTTAACTTTATCATAAATTTCAGAACAAACTTTTTGAGCGATTATTGTTGGGTCTATATTTAATTTTTCACTGAATTCTGGTCCAGTACACATAAATTGTAGTCTCTTTAATATTTTATCAAAAGAAACATCTTCAAATGTTCCATTTCTTTTTTCAACCAACATTAATATATTTTATATACAACATATATATTTAAGTATTTTAAACAAAAAATAATATTATATAAATATAATATATATATATAATGCCAAATCAATCGGCGATTATAATAGGGTTTTCTTTGATTATTATGGTTGTTATTTTGATAGTTGTAATAATAAACAATGATGATACTATAAAAGCATCAATCAAATTAGATATGCTTATCAACACTATACCAGTTGGCCCTGAGAGAACCGAATTTATAACTACATTTAAACAGGGTGTTGCTGATAAATTAAATATAACTGTTGATAGAATTACAATTGAAGAAATAAAAGAAGGGTCTGTTATTATTACTTTTACAATCAATCCAGATAGTGAAGGTAATCAAATAAATAGCAATTTAATTCAAACTATATTTAGTGAGGCTGGAGTCCAAATCGGGGGATATTCAATTGAAAATGTATCTATTATTAATGCATCGAGTGGTACACCGCCTTCAGGTACGCCACCACCGCCTTCGGGTACGCCACCACCGCCATCTCCTTCGGGTACGCCACCATCTCCCTCAAGTACGCCACCACCGCCACCGACAGAAGATACACCCCCACCACCGACAGAAGATACACCACCGCCACCGACAGAAGATACACCCCCACCACCGACAGAAGATACACCCCCACCACCAGCAGCAGTTGACTGTGTTGGGGGGTGGGGTTCGGGATGGGGTCCCTGCTCAGAAGATTGTGGTGGAGGAACACGGACTAGGGTTTATTCAATTAGTACGCCGGCTGATAATGGGGGTACTGAGTGCGAATACAGTGATGAAGAGAGTCAAGAGGAAAGTTGTAATACTGACCCATGTCCAGCAGTTGACTGTGTTGGGACATGGGGGGCCTGGGAGGACTGTGACGCAGTGTGTGGTGGAGGAACAAAGACCAGGAATTATTTAATTAGTACGCCCGCATCTAATGGAGGCGACGCGTGTCCTTCTCCTGAAACACGGGATTGTAATACTGACCCATGTCCAGTTGACTGTAACCTTAGTAATGTTAACCTTAATAATGGTATGTTTGTATTAGATCCTGCGTGTGGAGATACATTAACACATGGTAGTACTTGTGGACTTTTATGTGATGAAAACACATATGTAAGTGTAGTTTCTGAACAAGGTTCCCTGACATGCGATGGTTCAACTGGAACAGGACAAATAACGACAACAAATCCAACATGTGAATTAATTCAAGACTGTGAAGGAATGTGGATAAACCCGACGGACACAAGTACACCAGGTGTATGTAATGCAGAATGCGAAAATTTAATATATACCATAGTTAGACCAGCGACACACGGAGGGAGTGAATGTTTCGAAGATCCAGATGGTTCTTCAAATAAAATATATAACGGATCAATGGAAGAACAAACGTTTCAGACAGGTGGAGAATACGATAAAATGATTCTATTACAAGAAGGATATCAAAAAGAATGTATTGATGGAAATGGTAATTGTACCACAAGAGATTGTCAAACAATACATGATAATACATGTACTCTATTTGATGGGGCGGATGGCTCAGAATGTAGTTATAATGTAAATAGTGTGGTCCCAAAAAATAATGAGAGAAATGCTGTTGATTGTACTGACCTTACACAGGTTCCAACCGATGGCACTCTTGTGGGACATTATTTTGCTGGTGATGTTTCTATAATTTCTATAAATAATATATCCGAATTATCTTGTGGACCAGGGGATGATACAGTATCTGGTGATAATATAGGGTGCCCACATAACATAGATACATGTCTCTCCACGGCGTTGGATAGGTGTGTACACCAAGATGATTGTAGAGGTAGCTTTATGGAGACAACCACATCGGAGAATACAAGTAGTGATATAAATAAAACAATTCAAAGGATAATACCCGGATCAGATCCAGAAACAATTGAACATTGGAAAGTTAAGGATGAACCGGATATACTATTTAGATATGACTGTATACAGGATAATCTATGTTTTAATATTAAATCTTGTTTATATCCACCAAACACTGGAGATTATATGTATAACCCTAATAGGGACAATACAACAGAAAGTAGGGTTGCTTTATCTTTGACTAATAGAGATGACCCTAAAAATGTGTGTGTTGATAAAACTATTACAGTGGCTGATTCTTCCAAATTATCTCAAATGTTTGAAAACGATTTAATTGAAAATGATATTGATATTGATACTGGTACATTTACAGGTATTCTAAAACCAAAGAGTTGTAACCAAAGAGAAGATTTAGATAGTTGTACGTTGAGGATTATAGACAACATGGGAGGATCTGCGACAGCAGAGTTTATGATAGATAATGGTATATTTAATGAAGATGGTGGTACAGTCTGTGTGTGGGATAATGGAGTAAACTTTACATTAGATTATAGTGATGTACTTGGAACAAATCAAGATGTAGATCAAAAATGTGTTGTTAATGCAAAACAGATTAGAAATGGAGGGGTATGTGTTAACCCTACAGATGAAAATTTAATTTTACAACCAACATCTGCTGAAGATTTAATTTTAAATGAGGATCAATGTAGTACACAGGGAGGGAATTGGAGGAAATTAAAATATAACGGGAGAGAAGATATTGATGATGGTATAATTATTTCAGCACCTTGTTGTAGTAATATGCCTGGGACTCGGCCAGAATTTATACCAAAATATTCTGTTAGTTGTGATGATACACGAAGACAACCAAAATGTATAAATAATTTAGATCCAACTATAAATTTAACTGAAAATAATTTATATGAACGAGTCGGCGAAAATACTTATAATCAATATAGTGGTAGTGGAGTTGAAGTGGGTATAGGAGAAGTTAGAAATAGAAATGACTTTTTCGCCTACTTTATTAGTAAAGGAGGTCATGAGGCTATGTTGAATCAAGAAATGGGAGAGGTACCAATAAATACATCATTTATTGATAATTCTGAATTAAAGACTTTTACAAAAGGTGGAAACCTTAATTCATTTGAAAAATGTAATAGTTCAGAATTAAATGAACTTGAAACAATATCAGGCTATCCAATTGAGGAATGTTTAGGTGGTATCAGTGGTAATTATATACATGTCCCCAATGATAGTTTATTCGTAGATATAACACGGAATTCAGTTTTACAGAACCCATTCTCAAATGAAGGTCAACATACAAATAGAACCTGTATTAGAAAGAATACTGGATTTAAATGTGTCGCTGATGAAGTAGGTAATTACTATGATCAATCTATCTGTAATTCAGTTAACCTTAATACACCGGAATTAATTACTCAGCATTCAAATATTTTATGGCCCCTTGATGAAGGTGTTGACCATAATACAGATCTAAGAGATGAACTTATACAAAAATGCGAAGGAGATACATTAACTGAACACAATGTTAATTGCCATTTATGTGATGGTATAGATCTAACCGATACATTATGTAATTATGATGAGAATTGGAAAACAAATGAATTTGTGGTTGATATGTTTACATCTACATGTGCAAAAAATGAATGGGGACTTGGTTATCCTAAACACACCAACGATGATCTAGAAGATAAAGGATATATTAACTTAAAATTTAATGGGTGTGTTAAAAATTCGTGTGAAGCTATTGACACTTATAGTAATGGGATTTATGATTATGGTTGTGGTTATGAACAAATCGCAAAATGTGAAGATCCTTCTAATGGTACTGAATTACAAGACCCAAATACACAACAAGAATGCGAAGGCCAAGGTGGCACATGGATTGAGAAAAAATGTTGGAGTGATGATACTTCTACTAGACAAGAATATTTAATTGATACTGAAAATGGTACTAGGAGTTATACATACCGTGAAAAACAAGATTGTATTAATGGTATGAATGGAATTTGGAGTTTCTAATTAATACTTATGAATAAATAAATTAATATATTATAATTATCATTCGCAATGGATGATTCAATCAATGAATCTATGTCAAAATATATAATAAATATACTTGAGATAGAGAATAAAATAAATGAATGGTTGTTATCCGGATATAAAAATACCCCGTTAGTAATTTATGGGGATAATGGTACTGGGAAAACACAGCTCGCAAATTATATCTTAAGGGATTGGGTAAGGATTGTAGTAAATATAGAAATGTGTAAAGCAGGCATTAACTTTAATGAATATATTAAATCTTCGCTTTATAAGAAAAGCATTACTATGATGTTTTCAAATAACAAATATAAATCTTTGATCATAGATGATATATCATATATCCAAACAAATGATAAAAAAATATATAAATCAATTATTGATTTTTCAAAAAATAATAAGAATAGTTTACACCCTGTTATTTATATTTTTAATAATATTAATCATAAAACAATTCAATTATTAATAAATAAATGCTGTTTAATACATATGAAATTTACCCATGATCATTTAAAAAATATAACTAAGAAATTTTTAGATAAAGATCAAGGTATGAAGGAGATAGATAAATTAATAATGAATTCTAATAATAACCTCCATAGTATAATTACTAATATAAAGTTTCATAAGAAAGACTATGGAAATATTAATATATATGATAAAAAAGAATCAGAACTCTCATTGTTTATAAAAGATATATTAAAATCAGAATGTATAGATGACATATACCTTAAATCTTATTCTGATTATAATATTATAGGACTAAATATCCTTGAAAATTTTTATAATTGGATAAAATTAAATAAAAATATATCTTATAAAGATAAAATAATCTTAACACAGCAAGTTTATGAACATACATGTTATAGTGATTATATATTAAATAAGATGTATATTACAAATGATTGGAATCTTATTAACCATATTATAACGAATAGTATCGTTTATCCATATTATATTACTAAGTCAAAAGATATAAATATTCATAAAATAGAATATAATAAATACATTAGTAGATGTATTATATACACATATAATAATAATTTGTTATATGAATATAATTTTGATCATAGGAAACTAGCTTATTTATATTATTTAATAGAAGAATATATGAATAATAATAAAAAGAATAATAAAGAAACATTGGGTATAATTAATGATATTATAAACCACTACTCACTCCCTATAAAGTTTATAGAGAAGTTTATAAAATATTATTCATATACTATAAATAAGAAACATATTAAGACCTTTTATGTTTAGATAAGTCACTGCTGGTTAATTCATATCCCCAATGTAATAGTGTTTGTCTTATAACGGGGCTTACTGTTTCATCATTATAATTTGTTTTTTTTTTAATAATCATATTCATTAATCTTTTTCTGAACCTACCATTAGGTCCAGCAAGGTTTAACCATCTTTTTATTTGCCTTTCATCATCCTTTGAACGTCTTCCTTGATAAAATCTGCAATACCATTGAAACCATCCATAAGGATCTTGTTTATCAATCCAATTACTTTTTTCCCAATCTTGTAAAGAAGAACCACATTTTACCTTGTATTTGTTAACATGTTTATCATATTTTGAGGAAGTTACCTGTTTATTAATATCTAAACCAGAAAACCAAGATTTAGGGTATTCACTAATAACTGATTTAGAAGTATACGATTTCCCTGTTACTGAAGATTTTATTGGTCTAAAATACGTCCCCCCAAATGCCCCAGCTTTTAATACTTGTTTGGGCGTTAAATTGGGTTTAAAATTTGGATAATCTGAAAATGTTTTCATATACATTATACATTATAATATTATGAGAATAGTATACGTATATTCAGGAATATCATAATAATCATTGTAATAAATATAACTACAAATGATATAACTATTTTGATGATGTATGGGTAAAGCCCATCCATTATTTCCTTAATGATAGGTTTAATTATATCCCGTTTTAAAATATCCATATTGTCTTTTTCATTTATTTCTTCAACAATTTCTTCAATGAAATCCTTTATTATATTCCTTAATTTCATTTATACAATTCTTATAAAATAAACGAGTTTATATAACTCATTATATTATTTAAAGTAAATTTGAAATATATAATTAAATAATATAATATATATCAAATACCATGGGTATTAAATCTCTAACGAAATCAATTCAAAAATTTTATCCAGATTCAATCACACATGAAAATCTATATAAATTATCAGGAAAAAGAGTGGCTGTAGATGCAAGCCTAATTATTTATCAACAACTTCTTAAATCTCCAAAGGGGGCACTATTTAAAAACTCAAAGGGACAAATAACAGACCATATCATTGGTGTATTTTATAAAATCATGAATTATATATCTCTCAATATTGAACTAATCTTTGTATTTGATGGTAAGCCCCCAGAAAATAAGAAAGAATGTATTGATAAGAGGAAAGAAAAAACTAAAAAGGTAGCAGAATCTATAGATGAAAATTCATCTGTAGAAGATAAAAACAGAGTTGAAAAAATGTCAATACGTTTAACAAGGGAAATGATTAATGATATTAAAACTCTATTGAAGTTTATGGGAATAAGTTATGTTCACCCAATGGAAGGTGAAGGAGAAGCATATGCTAGTGAATTATGTAGGATGGGGTATGTTGATTATGTACTCACAGAGGATATGGATACCCTTGTATATGGATGCCCTAGATTAATTACAAACTGTAAGGATAAAACTTTAAAGAGAAAAGATATTATTTCTGTATTTGATTATGATAAGGTTATATTAGGATTAGATCTCACTCCAGAAAAATTTATTGATTTCTGTATATTATGTGGATGCGATTACTGTGCTACTGTCCCAAGAATTGGTAATGTTACAGCATATAAACTAATTAAAAAATATGATTCAATTGAAGATATTATCTCAAATACTCCATTTAATTTCCCTGATAACTATTTACAACTATTTAATGATTCAAAGGATAATTTTAAACTTTTTAGAGATAAACTTAAAAAAGAAGAAATCCCATTAGTATCAAGTACTAGAGATATTGATGGGCTTAGAAAATATCTAATAGAGGACATAGAAATGAATGAAAAAAAGGTGGTAAATGCGATTAAGAAATTCCATAATAATTATAAATGTTAAATCTATATCTTTTCAAACTTAGAAAATTCTGTTAACGGTAGATTATTTTCAATTTCTTTTTTTTTCTTTTCATTATTTTCTTCGATTTTAATACAATTATGGGATACACGAGTTACATGTTTTGAACAAAATGTATGCCCACATTCACAATTAAAACTCATCATACCACATTTCACATTGCATTGATGACACCTTACTTTCTTAGTTTTCTTTTTTGAACATTTATTTTGTGGTCCGGTTTCACCACTTCCTTTAGTCTCATCTATAACCTTACAAGGACCATCTACTAACTCTTTTTTTTGTGTTTTTACACCAACCTCTTCCTTCATATTAGTAATGGATTCCATATTTATTGAAAGAATCCGAAATATTAAATCAAATTTAAAATATGGTATACCCCCATCCTCTATAATTCTTCTTAATCATGTTATTAAGATTATTTTTACTTTCTTTTACTTGAATAGAATCAATCTTATATCCACCATTCATAATATTTTTATCTTCTCCAGTAAGTAACATACGTAATTTTTGTAGTTGTATTGAATTCGTCTTACCTCCCACCTTAATTTTTTCATCTTTATCAGCTTCTTTCTCTTTTTCTTCATCAGATTCGGTTTCATCATCAGACTCAGTTTCATCATCAGATTCGGTTTCATCATCAGATTCGGTTTCATCATCAGATTCGGTTTCATCATCAGATTCGGTTTCTACCTTAACTATATTATTTACCAGGTTTTCATATTTTTCTTTTATTGATTTTGATTCTTCATTATTAGTCCATTTTTCTATTTTTTTTCCATCCCATTCTCCAATTTCAACATTTTCTCCATTAACCTTGCTATATAATTTGTCAGTTTTTATGTTGTGTATAAGTTTTAATTTTATATCACCATTTACTAATAATAATGTTTCTTCACTTAAATCAAGGTTAAATGTATCTTCTTTAATAGTTGATTTATTATCCTCATCTTTAATATAGGAATTAGTTTCCTCACCTTTAGATTCCGAATCATCAAATAAACTAAAATTGGTAAATCCTGAATCAGATAATTTTTGAATTAATAATTTAGAATCTTCAATATTTTTAGAACTACTATAAACAATGATTGGTACGTCAAGTATATCTATATCATTCAATTGAGAACGTAATTCTTTTTCAGGTTTTAATAATAATATTAATTTTTTTTTCATTGTATCTTCTTTAAGTTCATCATGTTTTATAGTAATAGATCCTTCAATTGATACCCCTTTTGTTAATGAAGAATTAACAATAATATGATCCCTTGATTCAATCGTTTTATCAATCACCTCTTTTGTAACTTTACATGTTACATCTTTAGTTCTAACCTGTAGCTCCCATGTTTTATCTTCCTTCAATAATACATAATGTATATGCCTTGGATAAACCACATTATTCACTTTATATGGTTGTGGACAACTTAAAACCATTTCAATTTTACCACTACCATCAGTCTTTTTTAAACCTTTATTATTATGATCTTTATAAGCTTTCGCGGGACTATCAGATACAATTGATTTTCCATGTGTATCTGCGGCCCAATAAAAAACCCATGTATCTGGTTTCCCTGTTTTAACAGTTGCCCTTATTTCAGTATCAGTAATATCAGGTATGTCTTCTACTAAGTCTATTTTATTTGCATTGTATTCATCACTACAATTTAATATTTTAGGTAGTAATGAATAATTACCTTCTTTCTTATACCAATCAGGTATTTTATTTTCATTTTCATCATTATCCTCAACACATGTTAAACAAGTTTTTTTATTTGGTGACATAATTAATATTATATATTATATTTAAATTTCAATTATAACCAGTCTACTTTAATATGGTCAGTAAGTATTTCCTTAGAATTTTTCAAAATCATATTATATTTATCATCCAATGGAGAATTGATTATATCGGCTATTTCTTGGCCTATATCTTCGCTATATCCAACAACATAACAATTATGATCTTTTACGAATAAATCACCACTATCAACCCATTCCTTGTGTAATATTAATGCACAATCATGATAAATAGCTTCTAAAAACGTGTATTGTGTACCCCCTCCATCTCCTTTAATAATAGACATATCAACAATATACCTACAATTATTTAATAAGTCATTTCCTTCATGACTAAGTGGTAATGTTTTTGGAAACTTACCTCTCCAATATTTTTCAAAATCTAAATCTTTTAATTTATGATGGACAAATAATCTATTCTCAGCTCCAAAAATAATAATTTTTTTATCTTCTTCCTCTATTTCCTGATTCGCTTTTAATATTAAATCAGTATGTTTATCAAAGTCTATCCGTGATATAGACAATGAATAATATTTAGATAACTGATCATTTTTTGGATACTCATAAAAGGGGTGTGGTAAGAAATCAGAATCAACACCATATTCTTTTTTAAGGAAATCTTGAACCGTCTTACGTATGGTTATAATTTTAAAATGTTTAATGAATTTAACTAGTTCATTATTCTTTCCTTTCACTTCTGTTGGATCATGTATAACAATCCTAGTACCTTTAGGGAATAATTTTAGATATTCCCAATAATGCTTATCAACAGCTGTTATAAGTATGTTTTCTCTATTAATTAATTCATCTGATTTAGTATTTTTATATTCTACTCCGTATCCATAGTTTCTCTTATTTTTTTCAGTTTTTTTACCTATCTTAAATAGTTCACAATTATATTTAAGACATAAATGTGCCGTGAATGTTACCCATCCTCCATAAATTGGTTTAGCCATGTATATGAGATTTAAAGTCATTTATATATGATAAAAGAAAATAATTTTAAATATTAAAAAAATTTTGTAACTACAACATGTTTTATATCACTATCCCCACCTTCATTACTCGGGGGTAATATGGGTTCATCTATACCAATATCTTCCGGTGGACCTTCTTCAAGTTCCATAAAACCACCTTCTGATTCATTACCCCCTTCAATAACATGTTCTTCTTCTTCTTCTTCTTTTTCTTCAACAACAGGTTCTTCTTCTTCAACAACCGGTTCTTCTTCTTCTTCAACAACCGGTTCTTCTTCTTCTTCAACAACCGGTTCTTCTTCTTCTTCAACAACCGGTTCTTCTTCTTTTTCTTCAACAACCGGTTCTTCTTCTTTTTCTTCAACAACCGGTTCTTCTTCTTCTTTTTCTTCAACAACAGGTTCTTCTTCTTCTTCTTCTTTTTCTTCAACAACAGGTTCTTCCTCACCCCCCTCAACATTTGAATCTGGCATAAGTACCACAGTACCTCCTCTACTAAGGTTAATATTTTTAATCTCTACCTTTGTTTCTTCTAGTAGAATATTCTGCATAAAACTTATCTCGTTTAACGATGTCCTTGGAATAATTGATTTCATATCATCTAAATCATTTGAAAATCTATTCTTTTTTATCCCCTTCTTCCATAAGTAACTATTTAGAAGCATATTAATATATAGTAATATATTTATAATGAGTAAAAAAGGGAATACACTATTGGAACAATATGATGATGAACACAAAATAGAAGTTGGTTTAGATGAAGCTGGGAGAGGATGTTTATTTGGTCCAGTATGTATTGCCTCTGTCATATGGCCTAAAAAAGACCCTGAAAATGCTATGGTAATAAAAGACTCCAAAAAATGTACAGAGAAATACAGAGAAAAATGTTATGAATATATTATTAATAATGCTGTTGCTTATAGTATTCAATTAATGGATCATAATTATATTGACAAGCATAATATATTAAAATCTACTTTAGATGGAATGCATCTTTGTTTAGATAATGTATCTAAGGAAGATGTAGAAATAGATACAATCTTAGTTGATGGTAATCATTTTAAACAATATTACTGTAGTAAAAAGGATGACTATATATATCATAAGTGTATAGTTAAAGGGGATGATAAATATAAAAGTATTGCTGCAGCAAGTATTCTTGCTAAAACATATCGTGATAATTATATAAAAGAATTAGTTAAAAATAACCCTGAACTTGAAAAATATGAACTTCAAAAAAATAAGGGCTATGGAACAAAAAAACATTTAGAAGCTTTAAATGAGTATGGTGTAACAGAATGGCATAGAAAAACATTTTCACCATGTAAAGAGATTATTCAAAAGAAATAACTACTTTTTCATTTCCTCTTTCTTTTGTTAACATTTCTATTTGCTGTGGAATAACTTGATAAAATAACATCTTTTCTGATTTAATATATTTTTCCTTTGAAATTAATGTATGGTTATAACTTTTCAGGAATTGTCTGAGAACAGTAATACATTTTTTTTCATTTAGATCATTTAAATACTTTCTAGATTTACATGGTATGTAATATTTATTAAGTTCTTCTTTAATACCATTCATCTTCTCCACGGTTTTTAAATCAATTAAATTTTTCCTTGTAAATGAATGATTATCATTGATATCAACGATACCAAAAATATTTAATATCATGGTAATAATTTTTACATCCGGCGAAACTCGAAATAATTGATTCTTCATATTTTATACTTTATTTTATTATTCATTTTTAAATTAATTTCTTTCAATATTTTTGGAATTATTCCATTCCCTAAAAATATTCCTTAGTACATTTTTTTCAACATTATTTTTAAGGAAATAAGCAAGCTTTAATTCTTTAGTTCTAAAGGATGCTTCAGAAACTCGATTCATTCTCTGATACATTTCCCATGGATTCTCTGGTACTGGGGGAGGAGTATGTTTTTCTCCAGTAGACATATTGAGTACATTCAGGACATGTTTATAATTTATTTGACTCTTACTATTTTCATTTAAACCTTTAAAGTCAATGGTATGATAGCAATCTTTACAAAAACCACAATTACCTGAGAAACAGGTTTTAAAGTCTTTATAGTCCATCTTTTATCTTTTAAGAAATAAAAGAATTTTTCAAATTTATTCAAGGTTACGATTCAAAAATAAAAAAAATCCATAGTATAATATAATGTCAGTAGAAGATAAAAAACTTATTAATCCATGGAATGTGATAGATACATTCTTCAGAGATACTAGTTATTATAAATCGCAACACCAGATAGATTCTTATGATGAATTTCTTTTTTCAAAACAAAATGGTATTGATAATATTATCAGGCGTGAAAATCCTTTTATTTTATATAAAGGTGAAAACCCTTCTTCTGGTAATTTCTCATATGAAATAAGAATATACTATGGTGAAACATTAGATGAATCAGGTGATATAATAGAAGGGCGTGAAAATATATTTATCTCTCCCCCAGCAATCTATAATGACGATACATTATCTGAAATGTTACCCAATGATGCAAGACTTAAGAATTTAACATATAAGAGTACTATATTCTGTAATATAGGTATTCATTTTATATTCCATGATGTTGGCGAAGATGGGAAACCGATACCGAATAAAGTTAAAAACTTTGAAAATGTTAATATAGGAGCAATACCTATTATGGTACATTCTAAATCATGTATATTACGTGACTTAGACTCAATTAAACTGAGTGAACTTGGAGAATGTCCTTATGACCATGGTGGATATTTTATTATTAATGGGAAAGAAAAGGTTGTTTTATCTCAGGAAAAGAAAGTAAATAACATCCTTTATATTAATAAATCAAATGAAGACAATATTATTATACAAGGTAATATCAAATCTATTTCTAATGAAGGATTTCAATCTTCAAGGACTAATTTAGTATCTTTTATAGAAAATAAAATAAAGAAAAAGGTTGGTTCTGAAATAATCACAAGGGTAGAAAACTCATTTAATGTTAGAATTTTAGGTTTTGATGTTCAAGTTCCTCTTTTTATTCTATTTAGAGCCCTCGGGTATATAACCGATAAACAAATATTATCACTCATTATTCATGATACAGATAATAAAGAGCTTAAATCAAAAATATTAGAATTAATTATTCCATCTGTGAAAGCTTCTGAACCAATCTATACTCAGAAATCAGCCTATAAATTTTTATCTCTAAATACAAAAGGTAAAGAAAATTTTAATGTTTATGATATATTAAATAATAATTTATTCCCTAATTATGGAAGTGATAATGAAGCTAAATGTATCTATCTTGGATATATTATAAGGAAACTATTATTAACACATATTGGTGTTTACCCGGAAACAGATAGAGATTCATATATTAATAAGAGAGTAGATTTACCTGGTTCTTTATTATTAGAACTGTACAGAGAGCTTTGGGGTAAATTCAAAAGAAATACTTCACTTAAAGTTGATTCTGAGTATAAGCTAAATTTTGAATCTCTACCAAACATGGATATTTCAGATATCATAAATGAGTTTAATATCAATAAAGTCTTTGATAATAAAGTAATGGAAACGATCACTAAATCATTTGGGGCTAGATTTGGAACTGGTGTTTCATCAAGACAAGGTATAGTTCAAGATTTAAATAGAAATGTTATGTTAGGTACTTTATCTCATATTAGACGATTATCAACACCTTTACCATCTGGATCAAAAACAATAGGACCCCGTAAGCTTCATAATTCACAATGGGGATTTGTATGTCCAACCGAATCACCTGATGGTGGTAATGTTGGTATTATTAATCATCTTTCCATAATTGCAAGGGTAACAAATAATATATATGAAGAAGGTGTTTATAATGCCCTTCAAGATGGAGATTTAATTGAACTAGATTCAATTGTATCCGAAGACATTCATAAATTAACAAAGGTCTTTCTTAATGGAAAGTTTATAGGACTTCATTCAAAGCCTCCATGGCTTCTTAAATATATGAAATTGCTAAAATTAAATAGCTTTATAAATATAACGACATCTATATCATGGAATATACAAATGAATGAATTCCATGTATTTACTGACTCTGGAAGAATAATAAGACCTATATTTAACCTTAAATCTGATAAACGTGGAAACAAATACAATGAATTAATTTCTGGTGATATTAGTTACCTTGAAACATGGAAAAAATCAATCCATGGTTATTTATATGATTCTAATAAAGATCTAAACTTTTCAGATTCAAATTATTATAGAGAAGAATTAAATAAATTAAAAAGTACTGAGAAAGATTATATTGAATTCTTAGAAGGAACATCAGCTGTAATTGAATATATTGATTCAATTGAATCTGAAAATTCATTAATAGCCAAAGATATGAACTCTTTTGAAAATAGACATACACATTGTGAAATACATTCTTCACTCATATTAAGTGCTGTCTCATTGAATATTCCATTCCCTGAACATAGCCAATATCCACGTAATGCTTTTTCATGTCAACAAACTAAACAGGCTGTAGGTGTATATTCTTCAGCATATAATACTAGATTTGAAACATTTTCTCATATTCTTTATTATCCTCAGAGACCAATAGTTACTACTAGATATAAAAAATATACTGATGTAGATAAATTACCATATGGTATAAATGCTATTGTAGCGATAGCATCATATGGAGGGTATAATCAAGAAGATGCTGTTATATTAAACTCTTCTTCTGTTGAACGTGGAATGTTTAAATCATTGTATTTTAGAAGTTATGAAGATAGCGAAGAAATTGTAAAAGGAAAGAAGGTTTATTTTGGTAATCCTTCATTAGAAAAAAATATTCAAAAATTAGAACTAGGTAAATATGAAAAGTTAGATGACAATGGTTTTATTAAAGAAGGTGTATATATCACTGATAATGATATAATTATGTCTAAATGTAAGAAGGAAATGAGAAATGGTCAAGAAGTTACCAGAGTGATTGGTAAAAAACCAAATTTTGGTAGCTCTGGTATTGTTGATAAAGTTGTTGTAACTAAAAATAAAGAAGGTTTGAGGACATCTAAAGTAAGGGTTAGAAAAGAAAAAGTAGCCGGTATAGGAGATAAGTTTGCCTCAAGATGTGGACAAAAAGGTATGTGTGGTATGGTTATTCCAGCATGTGAAATGCCATTTACTAAAGATGGAATCGTACCAGATATTCTTGTTAATCCACATGCTATACCAAGTAGAATGACAGTCAATCAATTATTAGAAGTTATTCTTGGTAAGAGTTCTTGTTTATCCGGTCATTTGGGGGATGCCACTCCTTTCCAAAATAATGATATAACAGAATTCTCTAAAGTCTTAGAGGGTTTTAATTATGAAAAAAATGGAGAAGAAGTCATGTATTCAGGAAAGACAGGAGAACAAATCAACACATCTATATTTATTGGTCCAACATACTATCAAAGATTAAAAATTATGGTTGCTGATAAAATGCACAGCAGAGCTACTGGAAAAGATAATTACCTTGTAAGACAACCTGCCGCGGGTCGTGCTAATAATGGTGGTCTGCGTATAGGAGAGATGGAACGTGATTCAATCTTATCCCACGGTATATCTCAATTCTTGAATGAATCTGTTATGGAGAGATCTGATAAGTTTAATGTACAAATAGATACAAATACGGGTCTAATTTCATATGATGACTCTAAAGAAACAAAAGCAAATATCCAAATACCATATGCTATGAAATTATTATTACAAGAACTTGAATCAATGGGTATCGCTCCAAGATTAATAACAGATAAAAATATAGATAATAAAAATGTATTTAATTATCTTAAATCTAATATAGAAGGTAGTAAAGACATATTAGTTGATGATCTAGATGATGAAGGCGAAGAGAATGTAATGTCATTAGATTAATTTTTCTTGAATATTAGTAAATAATGTACTTGCTTCAGACTTATACTTATCTTCCTTATAGTAAATACTAGTTACATATTCATCATCAATAATTTTTTTTGGTGTGGTATCAATCGCATTTCTTTCCTTGATATAGGAACACTCTTCTTTTCCATAATATGATAATTTTACAATATCAATAATAACATTATCATTTGATTGTTCCTTTATTTCTGGTTCATAGTTCGTAATTAATTCACCAATACATTTATATATATTTCTAATCTTAATATTCTTAATAATCATTTGTATGTTGGCCCACCTTCCACCACCACCCCACGTCGTTGCCTCCTCTGTACCTGGCTGAGGACACATGACCTCGTGGTCCGGCCTTAGTAGCCAGCGGTGTGGAAATATATTGATAATACTATCTGTTAATTGAATAAACTTATCCCATTGATCTTCATCTATAATTTGAGATAAGTCTATTGCATCCCCTATTTGGGTGATAAATTCTTTCATCATATATTCAATAGAACGAACTGTTCTATGGTTATAAACTTCTTTGTGCATAATAAATCTAATTCTGAAAAACTCTTCAATACTTGTTTTAACTTTTTCGGAATAGATTAATTTCCCATCTTTGATAAAAGTATTATTCATAATCCTTTCATATTCAATACCATAATTTAATCCAGTCATCTTAATATCGCGCATTATATAATCAAAACGATCAATATCTATTCCAGTTTTATTTGATACAATTTGATAAATATATTTCTTATCATTCTTTTCAGATAGAGATTGTGGTGGATTAATAATATCCTCAATCTTTTTTAATTCCCCACTATTAAAATCTAAACCATATTTTTGATTCATATGTTTCAGTAATTCTATAGATCTATATTCATGATCATTACTAACTATTTCATCAAATAAGTGGCTATATGGTCCATGACCTATATCGTGTATTAAAGCCCCAACTGTTATACATTTAATATCTTCATCAGTGAATTGTCCATCTTTATTTAGTATTTGAATATACTTTTTAGCTAGGTGGTAAACACCCAATGAATGTTCAAATCGGGTATGTATAGCACTAGGGAACACTTGATTACAACAACCCAACTGTTTTATTTCTCGCAACCTTTGGAATTCTTCAGTTTCTATGATACGTTTGGCTAAAGGATCGATGTTAATATATCCATGAATGATGTCAAATACCTCCATAGTCAGTATTACTCTTGTATAATCAAATTAAATACTAAGTCAAATTTAAAATGTTTTAATTTGTTTTACACACTTATTTATATGTTTAATATTACTACTTCCTTTAAATACGGGATGATTTAATAATATATTGATTGAATCTAAACATTCTTTATTACAAGAATCACAATATTCCATCATTAAATTTATATATTCAGGTGCTATTACATAATCCCCGGTTTCTTCATCCATTATCTCATTATTTTTTTGTATTTGTGTTCTAAAAAGTATGTTTAATAATTCTTGGTTTAAAGGATCGAGGCTCTTTTCTTTTTTAACCTCAATACCATTATTAAACTTTTCATTTGGTTTATTAAAATGACAGAATAAATGATATGATTTGATTTGATCATTAATCCATTTTGCATTTAATTCATTGTTTTCATATCTTATTTTTCCATATTCAATATGTTTAGTATCGGTAGAATTGATATCCATATTAACATATATATATTATATTACAACCTTAAATATGTTAAAGAGATAAATATAAAATATACTATAATGAAAGAAATTGTATTGTATAGTAACACGAATACATATGATAAGATAATGCATTACCTATATGAAAAATATACTGATAGTTTTAATTCATTTGAATATGTATCCGAAACATTTGTTAAAAATTATGAATATGGACGTAGATGTAATAAATTATCAGAATTAGTTAGAATTTGTAATCCCATAGATTCAGAAGTAACTATTGTTTTTGATGATAAAGACATTCATTTAAAAATTGAAACTTTAAAGACATCAGAAAAAGATAATATTAAATTGTTACGGTCACAGAGTTGTGGTAGTAGTGAAGAAATAATTTATAAAAGACTTAGTTTATCTTCTGGAGATATAGACACAATATTTAAATTAATAGATTCTTCTAATAAATATTGTAAGGCTATTATTAATGAATCAAAAAAGACAAATAAATTAACGCTTAATATTAGCTATTGGAAAAAAGAGTATTGGAATTTTATTTCTCAAAATCCAAAACGACCAATAGAAACACTTTACCTTCAAGAAGGTGTCAAAGAAGAGATTATTGACAAGATTGAATATTTCTTTTCTGAAACAACACGCGATGAATATATCTCAAATGGTATTCCTTATAAGAATGTATTTATGTTATATGGTGTCCCGGGTTCTGGAAAAACATCTAGAATAACAACGATTGCATCTCACTTTGATTGTCATATTTATATTATTCCTATTTCTAAAGAAATAACTGATTATGATCTAATCACAGCTATTTCATATATGAATGATGATCCATCGGAAAAGGCTGTTAAAGAAAAAACCATTATTGTAATTGAAGATATTGATTCTATTTTCACAGATAGAAAGAAGGGTGATGATAATAATGGTATCACATTACAGGGTTTATTAAATTGTTTTGATGGTTTTGCCTGTGTAGAAGGTACTCTATTATTCATAACAGCAAATAAACCAGAAGTAATTGATAGTGCAGTATTAAGGTCTTGTCGTGTAGACCACATGTATGAATTAGGGTATGCTGATAAGTATCAATCAGAAAGTATCTTTACACAAATTATTAAAGATAAAGAAAATAATAGTTTTAACTCATTTTATAAATTAATTAAAAATAGACAATATACAACCGCTATGCTTCAAGAATTTCTATTCTATAATAGGGACTCAGATAACATCAATGGATTGATTGATGAGTTCTATAGGATTATTGATAGAAATAAAGACTCCCATTTTGATAGTAGTGGTGAATCAAATGATAAATTATACTCTTAAATTATATATAGTATAATATATAATATATAAATGGACAATAGTAAATTATACATTTTAACATTTGTTATAACAGCATTATGGGATGTAGTCCTGAGATTTTTATCAGAAGGATATGAATCCCTCCCAGAATTTATGAAATATGATTTTATAAGATATCTAAAACCATATTTTGAAAAACATACCTTATTAGCGGCCGCTCTCATTGCTGGTTTTATAGGAGCTACATGTCAAATGATTATAGTAAATATTATGGATTTCCCAAGAGATTTAAAAAACCATACAAATATTATTCATTTTATGATTTTATCTTTTATTATATCCGCTCTATATGGATTCATAATGAAGTTTAGTAAGTTATTCCCACATATAGAAGACACATACTATAAAAATCTAGGCACAGTTAGAAGTATGTACCATGATGGTATATCTGGTATAATGGTTCAATTTACTATATTATTTTTGATATTAATACATAGAACTATTATATAAAGTATGAATGTTATCGGCCATCAAAATATATATACTAAAATGGTAGTAATTGATCAAAAGCTAAATGCATTAGATAAAAAAGTAAATTCTTTAGATGATAAATTGGATATATTAATTAAATTAGTCAGTGATAATAAAGAAGATTGTAAAAAAATGAGTTCCCATATTGATTTTATTAATAGTGTTTATGATAATGTGAAAGCTCCTATGAATTATATATGTTCCAATATTAATCAAAGATTTATTGAAAAATAAATTTGAATAATTATATAAAACTATTTTATAATATAATATAAATGAATATCGTAGAGAAAGTGAACCATACAAGATATACACTCAAAGAAGTCCTTAAAGATGAATGGGACACTAGTACAATTGCCAATTTATCCAATGCCGAAGTAGAGAAAATGTATACTATCCCTTCTGGTAAAATCAATTCATTATCATTATTTGGAGTAGCTTCTGGATGTAACCTTACTTTAAAACATAAATATATACCATCCCATAGCCTTCACATCATCTATTATAATTTCCCAGAAATTGGAAGATTGAACTCAAAGGTGACTAAATCAGCATGTGATAAACTTGCTAAATTATACGAAGAAGAAATTATTCAATATGAAGACAGCCTTCTTATAATTATTAATGATACAATTTCAGAATCACTTGAAACGAGTTTCAATCTAATGAATATTAAACTACAATCGGAACTTGAAATAAAAGGATTAAGTGAAGAAATAATTAGTGAGATGAAAGAAAATGATTATCTTTTGAAAAATTCACACTTTAGAAATGTACATTTATTTGATGTTAACAATCTAACTAATAATATGCTTAATCATCGTCTCGTACCAAAATCAACTCCAATTAGAAAGACTGAAGATATAAAAAAAATCCTTGAACAGTGTAATTGTTCAATGAATCAATTGCCAATAATTTTAAAAAATGATATGATTAGTAAGTTAATTAGACTTGCTCCCGGAGATATATGTAAAATTGTTAGGAAAAGTTCAAAATGTGGAGATTATCCGTTTTATAGAATCTGTAAATAACTTATTCCAGAAAAGGTTTTTCACTTTCTAATTCTTGATATACAGACATAGGTACATATTTTATTTTCTCTCCCTGTTTACAATCTGGATTATTTTGTTTTACATAACCCATGATTATAAATATAATAGATATTATAAATATCAGAAAATTAAATCTCATTGTATATATTTATAATATATTTAATTTCCATCAATATAAGTTTCAAGATAACTTAGTTCATCTTCAGGACAAATTATACCTGAACTATCAATTAAACAAGAAGCATATCTATATCTAAAAGCATTTAATACATCTTTTGATGGTAAGTTTTCTTTTATTCTATTCATTTCTTCTTCTCCACAAGTAACAGTTGGATTATTTAGACATTTATCCAAGCGATGTCTATATGCATCCATTATTTCTTTTTCAAATCCACCTTTAATATCACTATTATTCTCTATGTAATACTGTATGTTACTCCAATCTTCTATAGAAATATTTGGCGTATCACATCTCGTACCCATGTCATTATCAATACAATCTTGTATTTTTCTAAGGTAGTTTATTCTTATGATGTTATAAAATTCATTTAAAACACCTTCATCATATATTTCATTTTCTATTTGAGTTTGTTTTTTATTATCGGGTCTATAAAGCGTTGTACATTCCCTTTTATTAATACTTTGTAAATACACAGTGATATGATAAAATATATATATAAATAATGTAATTACTATAAACTTTATAATCATTATTAATATAATATATATACTTATTTATTTTAGGCTTATTATTTATTTAGGCTTATTATTTATTTAGGCTTCTTTATCCTTACTTAATTTATTTTTCAACCATGGATCATCTTCATTTAGTGCTTCTTTTAAATCAGAATCAAGTTCGTTATTCACAACTTCTTCCTCAACTTTTTCAGAAACTATTTCTTCTATATCCTTAATATCACCACCTACATTATTATCTTCTTCTTGAATATTCTTTACAGTCTCTTGAATAATAGATTTACTTAAATCTACAGCGACTGATTCAACTTCGGCTTCTGATTCAACTTCGGCTTCTGATTCTTCCACAATTGGTTCATCAGATTTATCCTCAATTGATAATTTATCTTGTTCTTCTTTCTCTTTCTTAATTCTTTCATCATTTTCTTTCTTCTTACGGATCGCTTCTTCGCGAGCAGCTTTCACCTTTTCTCTCTTTTGGTCTTCATAGAAGATATCCTTATTAATATTATTTTCTTTGTATTTCTCCATCATTTCATTCAACTGTGAATCAATGAATTTCTCATCTTCAACTTTGTCAGCACATGGATCCCATGGAAGCCAGTAACCAACCTGACCAACAAAGACATGGAAATCACTATCTAATTTCTGAAGTTTTTCAGCTCTAGAAGTAGCTTCTTCTTTTGTGTTATAGCAACCACGTACCTTCAATCCACGGATGTTTGTCTGAAATTTATTTCTTTCATCAAAATCTTTTTGAATTTCATCCTGGTATTTATATGTAAAACTATCATACTCCTCCATAACTTTATTAATCTCCAAATCTTTATCCTTGCAATATGCTTGTAAAAACTTAGCTACTTTGAAAGCTTCTTTAGATTCCATTAATGCTTCGGGTGAAACAAAAGATAAACATACAAAATTTTGCCCTGGAATTTGATCATCCACTTCTAGATAGTCAATTTTCTTATCATCACTCATATTTATATTTATATTTATATTTATACTACTATTAATTTTTAAATATTTTAACTTATAAATATGCAAATATTTATAAACCTTGTTGGAATTGCGGCAACATTAGGAAAACCTTTTATAATAAATAATGCCGAAAGATATGATATATCCGATATTAGATCTTTAATAAGGAAAAAATTCAATATACCACCGAAGTTTGATGTTATTATTAATAAATCAGAAAATACTTTAGAAAACGTAAACGATATTCAAAATAATGATACATTAAAAGTAATGATAAGGCCCGGTAATAAAATGTCTGTCTTTGAAGAAATTTATCCGAATTATAAAGATAATAAAATAGAAGATATAAATACATTTATTACAACAAATACATATGAAGAGAATGATATAGTTGTAGTACTATGGGGAAATGTAATTGAAAATACACGTAATATTAGAGAAAGTATTATAGAAAATGAAGAATATCAATTTATTCATAATCTATTATCACAACAACTCCCTATTCCGATTGTTATGAAAGCACTCAAACAAAATACAAAAACAATCAATTTATATCTTCTAGATCCAACATTTCATCTGAAACATGGGAGAAAATTAGATGATATTAGAAATATTTTAGATGATATTATCTTAGAAAATCCGTCCGATGCCACGCGTTTATTTTTTAATGGATATGAAATATATAATATACCAGCATTATTAGTCCTTGATTATCTAGGAATAAATATAGAAAACTATCAAAATATATTATCTGGTGGAGGAAATGAAAGAGTTGATCAATGGCTTAAAAATATAGGTCTAGATTCAACCAAAGATTTTCCCGATCAAAAATTAGATATAAATAATACAACTACAATGTTGAAGTTTTACATTATGCCATTTTCTTATGGTAGATGTGCTACTAATCCATTAAATAATAAAGTATCAATTAACCCTACTAAATGTCTTGAAGAATTAAAAGATAAACTTGATTCCCATAGAATTATAAATGAATATTATCTCTATTTAACAAGTGGACCTATTCCTCCTGATTCTTATCCAATATTACATAATATAGAGAATAAATATTTTGCAAAGAAATTAACTAAATGGCATAATATTAATGAATCAACACAAAATATGGAATTAAGAGATGTAGTCCTTAAGGGTGGTAAAATTCCAAGAAAATATGTAGATAGACTCTCTAAGAAAGATAAATCAAAACAAGAAAAAAATATAAGGAAATCAATACGTCAATATAAAAAAGGCAAATATATTGATCGGCCAAAATTAAAAAGTTATGAATCTAAAAAAAGTTCATGGGTTACTAAGTTTGAAAAGAAATATGGAGAAGGTGTTAAAACATATAAAGATATTTCCAAAGTAACCGGAATACCAGTAAAAGCTTTAAAAGAAGTTGTAAAAAAGGGACAGGGGGCATATTATAGTTCTGGATCAAGGCCAAATCAAACAGCGGAATCATGGGGTAAAGCAAGGATGTACTCCTATATAATGGGTGGTCCAACAAGGAAATATGATCAACACATTACGGATGAATATAATGTTAAACTACCTTAAACTGAGGCTGTGACATTATATAATTTTTTTGATTTTTATAATGTGGGAGACCGCCCGCAACATCCTCATTCTTATTCATTTTTTCTGCTATTTGTTTAAACCTTTCATATCCTTTGATTGAAACTAATTTCCCTTGCCAATTACCTGGATTACCTGTTTTAATTTCTTCATTCATGAAATTAATGAAACCAATGTCATTATAGTAATAACTTCTATCTTTTAGCTTATTAATACAATATGATGGATCAAACACCTCTCCATCTATTTCAACTACAAAATGTTTATCAACACATACCTGTACTTGTTCTTCACCGCGCAGCAGCAGACCTGTACACATACATGCTTTCGCTTTCGCACCTGTTATTTTACTATCCCTCAAAATATCCAAAAGGAGCTGAGTATTTGCCATACATTCCCTTTCTACATTATTTTCCTTTTGATACTGGCACATACATTCTAAAAGGGCCGAGACCAGATGTTTTTCTGTATCCTTCATGGTTTAATAAGTTTGAATACTTATTTCTTACTATTTCAAATTTTTAATTATTTAATGTTGAATTATTCTCTAAATAGGGATTATCACATATCCCATATTCACTTGGAGAGTAAATACCTTGTGCGACTAATAATCCAGTTGAACCACCAACTACAACAAGTGTAATGATCCATCCAAAGAATACTTTCCAAGCAATTTTCCAATTGATCCCAGAACATCCTCGGAAATCTTCTAAAGAAGCAACACCCATTGTTGCTCCAACTTGACAGTGTGTAGTTGATAATGGAATTCCTAGTCGGCTCCCTATAATTATAATTGTAGCAGAACCCAATTCAATTGAAAACCCTCTACTAGGTGTAATACATGATAACTTCACACCTATCGCACGTATTATCTTATATCCATACAGGAATAACCCCATTGATATACCCAAACCACCCATAGCTAATATAGCGTATCCATATTTATCCATCTCTACTTTATTGGATAATTCTCCATCATTCACGTAGATAGATACAATAGCAGCATATGGACCAATCGCATTCGCAACATCATTTGCTCCATGACTAAATGAATCACATACGGCAGTAAATACCTGGACATATTTAAAACTCTCTTCAGTTTTTTCATCAAACTTTTCACAATTATCATGGATATCTTTCACATTATCTACTTTAAGGTCATCTATATCATAATTAATATTATCTTTGACTTTACCCACTATTTTAAGTATTCCTTTTTTATCCTTTACCTCCGTTGTATTATTTACCTCCGTTGTATTATTTACAGGTATTATATCTTCACCTCTACATTCTAACCTTCTATTGATTCGATCTTTCATCTTTGGAATAAATGGTATGATAGACATACCTATAAATGAACCGATTCCTAATGAAATTAATAATGCTGTTAATGGTTCAATATCATCTAAATCTATTCCTTTCCCACCTTTATAAATAATAAAAAATGCATTCATTGTCAGGGTTAAAGAAACAAAGATAGGTATTGTCCAATATGATCTATCAAAACTATTTTCTTTTCTTAATACAAATGTACGTGTTAAATAAAATATGCTACCAGATACAATCGCTGAAAATACTGGAGATAAAAACCAAGATACTATGATACCAGAAACACCTCCGATCCATGGGAAAGAATCAGTCGCTTTATACCATATTACACAATCTGAACCACCCGTAACCATTGTCATCCCAATCATACCACCAACACATGAATGTGTTGTAGATACCGGCATTTCTAAATATGATGCTGTAAATAACCATGCCCCAACAGACAATAGTACACAAAAACAACCATAGATGAATATTTCAGGGGACTCTTCAAAGCATTCATAATCAGCGATACCTTTTCTTATTGTTTTAGTTACATGTGACCCCATAAGAATAGCCCCGGCACATTCAAATATTGAGGCAATTAGAACAGCACTCTTAACTGTTAGTGCTTTTGACCCGATAGATGAAGCAAATGCATTTCCCACATCATTCGCACCAATTCCCATCGCAGCAATAAAAGATGAAATACCGCCTCCAACTACAATCCATAGATAATCTGATAGCATATTTATTACATAATAATATTATTATTCCTTTAATATCATTTTATTATCATTTTTTCTTCCATTCATTATATTTTTCTTCAAAAGCATTGAGTTCTTGCCTCCAAATATCCTTAATATCCATAGATTCAAGTTTATCATGTTCTTCTTTCTTCGAAGTAGTTTCATTACTTAAATCTTCTACTTTTTCAAGTGTGAAATTATAGATAGATAGGTTCAGTAAATAATTATATTGAGATTTAACATCTACATCTTTATCATATTCAAACATTTCATTATTTTCATAGAAAGGATATTCTAATTCCCTTAACCGATCAACGATTACAGCCTTACTCTGTTTATAAATAATAATCTCTTCATCAATTACATTCTGAATAAATCTCATCTTTGTTTCAAGGAGCATAATTTCTTTCATAAGATTATTTAACTGGTACTCCTTCCTACGGGAATACATATTCATTCTCGTATAGTAATGTTCATCAATAATTTGATAAATAGTATCATATTTTCTAATCGTACCTGTCTTATTATACAAATGTAGATTAGAGATTGATTTATTAGATGTCAGTTTAAACTGCTCCATAATTACATCCTTTGTTTTATAGGTATTATCAAATAATACTTCATCTGAAACCTTAACTACAAACTTAACCTTCGTATCTGTTGAATGGTTTTCATAATCAAGGATCCATGAGTCTTCTTTTTGAATGACACTCTCAATATATTCCTTAAAATCATGTGTCCACTTACCAATGGGTAGTTCTGTAATAATAACCTTATCATCTTCAATCTTGTATTTCCCCTTTGTAATGAATTTTGTCATATTATTCTTTTCAACAACCTTACTAATCCTCCCCGTAAACCCCTTATAAAATGGCATCATTGAAAGATAAGGCAAACCATCCATTTTACGTCTGATGTTATTACAACAATCCATAGGGTTAAATTGAGGTATCGTAGTACTAAATCCAGTTCCAATTCCAATCATCCCATTTACAAGTACCATGGGAATAATCGGACAATACCATTTAGGTTCTACCATCATACCATCATCATTAATATAATCAAGAAGAGGTAGATCCGCCGAAGGGAATATATAATCAATCAAAGGATTTAATTGAGTATGAATATACCTTGCACTCGCTGAATCATTCCCTCCCATAATACGTGTACCAAACTGACCATTTGGTTGAAGTAGATTAATATTATTAGACCCTACAAAATTCTGAGCCATCCCTACAATCGCCCCCTGTAGAGACATTTCACCATGGTGATATGAAGCTTGTTCACTAACATAACCAGATAACTGGGCAACACGAATTTCATTATATAGCTTCCTTTTAAAACAGGAAAACAAGATCTTCCTCTGTGATACCTTCAAGCCATCAATACATGAACCAATTGAACGGAGGTTATCAGCATTAGAGAAATGAATTAATTCTTTATTAACGAAATCATCAATACGTGTTTCACTACAATCATAATCTAGAATTTCTTCTTCTTTATACTGTTTCAACCATTCCTTTCTTTTATCAGATTCAGTCTTCTTAAATGCCAATTCCATTGTTTCAGTTGTTTCACCCTCAGTAATGTATTGATTCACCTTAAGGTTTCTGAAATATTCTTTCGCTTCTTTCGCAGTGGATGTCCCCAATCCCTTGTAATATTTAATATTCCATTTACCCACCATACTCTTCTCTTTCCATTCAGAATACTTAGTTAATGTATAAAACGATTTCACCTTCGTTCCATTTGTAGCCTTAATAATAGGTGTTACCATACAATTAACATAGTTCATTTCAAGTAGTTCAGGCCACTCACTATGAATAAGGTTTAGAATTAATCCCTTAATATGGGATCCATCATGATCCTGATCAGTCATAATCATAATCTTACCATACCGTAGTTGTTTAATATCTTTATATTTCTTATTAGACTCAAGTCCAATAATCTTCTTAATATTTGTAATTTCAGAATTACCCGTAACCTGTTTTATAGTCGCATCTCTAACATTAAGAACTTTACCCTTCAGGGGAAATACCCCATAAGCATCTCTACCGACGACAGATAATCCAGCAATAGCCATAGACTTAGCCGAATCCCCCTCAGTCAGAATCAATGTACACAAATGTGATTTACGAGTTCCTGCCCAATTAGCATCATCTAATTTTGGAATATCCCGTAGTTTATTCTTTTTTGTTCCATTTGTTTTCTTTGCTAGAGTCTTATCCTTAAAATCAGAGAACTGCATCACTTTCTCAGATAAACCACCACTATCACAAAGGTTTTTAATAAACTTATCATTAATTTCTGGCTTAGAACCAAACTTAGATTTGGGTGTAATAAGTCTCTCCTTCGCCTGAGAATCAAATGAAGGATTCTCAATAATACAATTTATATATACTGAAATATAATTCTTTACATACTTCTCCATTACATCCTTCTTATGTTTCTTCTTGATATACTTGACCACAAGTGAAGATATTAGCTTTGTAATAACATCAACATGGATACCTCCATTCGGAGTTGAAATACCATTTACGAATGATATCTGTTCAAACTTATCATTTGAAGATACAGAAACACCTAACTCCCATCGATCTGATAATTTTTCATATACCTTCTTAGTATTAGTAGGATACAATTCAATATAATCCTGGAATGATTTAATATTAACCTTCGTACCATTATAATAAACACTCACCTTATTATCAGTTACACCAGCAATATCATGGACACGCCTCTTCATAAGGGCAACCATATCCTCAGTAAATCCATCAATTTCAAACCTTTTGAAATCAGTTTTCCATGTAATCTTTGTATATGGTTTTCCCTTAAATGAAGTAATTGAAGGTTCATCCACACCTTTCATATTATCATAGAAATGTTGGGTGTATTTTTTCTTTGTAAATCTATCTCCAACCTCGATATCAAAACTATCTGAAAAGATATTAACAATCTTTGCCCCATAACCGTTCTTACCACCAACTGTTCTCTTTTCATTTTTCTTATAATTTCCAGAGGTTAGCAACCTTCCGAAAATCAAATTAGGATTATATAGTCCGCTACTATGTTTTTCAACTTTAATAGAATCTCCATTATTAAAGATACTTACTATACCTGACTCTTTATCAACTGTAACTCTAATTTCGGTAAGGTTAACAGCTCCATCTCTATCCTTTAAACGTTCCCTTTGATCCCGAGCATTTACAATGATTTCATCAAAGCATTTATAAATTACAGGAATATATTCTGTTTCAATTATATTTATCGTTTTTTCATCTGATTTCATAGTCGGAAGCATTGCAGTAATTTTTTGATCAGAACCAGCATAAGTATCGGAGTTTTCATAGATATGGGTCCTCAAATCCTTTTCTTCGTATTCATCTTCTACTGGTTTCTTTTTATTGCCTGCCATAATTATATATTTATTCTTATTATATTTTTAAATATAATTCAAATTTATATATCAAACTATAATATATGGGAAGGTATGATACAATAGATGTCTTAAAAGGAATAGCTGTAATATGTATGGTTATATTTCATATTTTCTATTTTCCAAATCAATATGGTTTCAAAGAAATAAGATATGATACAACATTACTAGGTATTATTGCTAAAGTAGCACAAGTTATATTTATAACATCTGTAGGAGTAAATTTAAGTCTTTCTAAATTATCTTCTACTGATAAAAATGAGAGTAAAAAAGAATTCAATACTAAAAGTATTATGAGAATACTAAAAATAGCTGGATTTGCTATATTTATGTCCTTATTTTCATGGTTTCTATTTGGAGAGAAATATATTAAGTTTGGGATATTACATTTCATAGCAGCGATTTCATTACTCTTATTTAATTATGCGGACGATGTTAAAATAATACAAACACTATTTATAATCTCTTTGATTATATATTATTTAATCAAAAATGCCCCCGATTTATTTCAAAATATAAATGATAAATTATCATTTGTACTTGGATTTTATAATAAGAAATATAGATCAATAGATCACTTTTCAGTATTCCCATGGGTATCTTTAGTTCTCATCGGTATGTTTATTGGGAATCAAATATATGGTAGTAAAGGCAAAGAATATGATAATGGAATACTCAAGGGTTTAAAAGTTATAGGTAAGAATTCCCTTGAAATATATGTTGTTCATTGGATTATTTTATATATAATCTATTGTCATATATATCAAAAGTTTTGTAGAGTATCACTTTAAAAAAAAATATATTACTATAATAAATGGCTAAAGCTGCGAGAATATTAGATAAAGCTACAAATGGATATTTAACAATTGGTATCATTCTACCTATTATTATTGCTATTTCATGGATTATCTTTTATATCGGCTTAGATGATAGAGAAATGTCAACCAAACATTTTGGAATTATGGGTCAAATGGCTACTTCATGGGTCGTTTTAGGTGTAGCTGGTTCCTCTATTCTACCTGAAGGGTTATCTATGGTAATCTTAAGATTATTCTGGTTAACCTATGGAAGTATATTATTAATTATTTCATTTAATGGAACCCTTAAAGATAGTGCCGCGAAAAGCGAATGTATTGATTATATATCAGATGGAGCTGGTACAAATGAAAATAGATGTTCTAAAGTGGGATGTTCGTCTATTTAAGAATCAAATAAACAATTAGTATCATCCTCATATCCCTCTGGCATAGGCTGTTCTTCAAATATTTTAGGGTCTTCTAAAACACATGGTCTAATAAGTTTCTTCCAAATAAAGTAAATACATACAAGGCAAATAGAAGAACAAACACAACCAATTAGAGTCCCACCTAATCCTGAATATACTGCCCCCAAACCTCCATATTTTATTAAATGTTCAATACTATCTGACTTTACATTTTTCCTTCCTTTTCTACTACCTCCCATAGTGCCTGTTTTAGCTTTTATTGCTGTAGAACCTGTTTCAGCAAGTATTATTTTTGCTTCATCTGGTGTATCTTCATATAATTTGGTAGATGTCATACCACCAATTAGTGATACTAATACTATAGCTATAAAAGAAGCTACACATGATGCCGAAAGATCTAACCCTTTATTATGTTGTTCTATAGCTGTTGAAATAGTCTGAGAACTTGTAGCAATTGCATTGTTACTGGCCGTCGCTGAAAATATATTTTGAGCAACTTGATCAGCGAACATTGACATAACCATTGATTGATCCAATACAATTTCACCTTTTCCGGAACATTTAATATTCCCCATCGTTATTTCTTGTTCTTGGTTTGCAACAGCCCCCATATCCATAAATGTTTCAGACATTTGTTCCTGTGTATTCCTTATAGCATTCTCAATTGAACTACGTGTATAACTTGACGAGGACCCCTCATTTGATTGACCAACATTTAAACCTTCATTAACCTGTGTTAAACGGGTTTCTAATTGCTGTGCTACATCGGCTGAAATAGTAGAACGTGTATCAGAATACATATTATGTAATGTTTGTAATGTCGCAGATAATTCTCCAGTCATTGACTGAGTTGCCCTGAAACTACATTCACCACTAATATCCATATCTCCTACTTTAATTACTTGTGTCTGACTCATCTGAAGTCGTTGTTTTAAACTATCCCTCGTTGATTGTGTATGTTCAGTAATTGATGAATTTAATATATCACTTAGAGATGTTGAAGAAGCGGAACTTTGATTTGAACCCATATTATATTAATACATTATAAAAAAAATATATTTAGTATTCATTAATAATCATTAAGTTATATTAAAATCTCATACCATTTCCTTTATAAGGCTATACCAATCTTTTCTAATCGCTTCTGGACGCAACTTATCAAGACATTTCCTAGCCTTAATACAATTATCCCTCCGCTCTTCTGGTGTTAGTTTCCAAATCTTATCAACAGCTTCACTAAAATTAATTATATCCTTATCAATATCCCAATCAACATCATATGTTATAATATATTCTTTAACCTCATCAATAATTTCTTTAGGTCCATCTATATTTTGAACAATGACTGGTATCCCCCGGTCAATTGATTCACAAATCGTATATCCAAATGGTTCATAAATCCCAGTAATACAATTAACACCTACACTTTCCCAATACTTTTCTTTTACATCTTTATCTGTTGAAAATGGAACAATTTCAAGTTGATCTTTATACTCTTTCTTTAATTCACGCCAATATTCATTATCGTACTTATCATAATCTACTCCCATATTAACTACTTTCACATCTTTGTTATTTAGATAATCAACAGCCTTAATAACAAGTTCAGGCCTCTTACGAGGAACATGTCTCCCAATATACCCTAGATCATTAGATTCATAATCAATCTCTTTCTCAACATTATCAAACATTGGAGAATAACTATTATGGATTACACATGTCTTTGTTCCAAATAGATCATATCCAAATGTATTGTAATATGTCTCTTCAGCTTTACTAATAAGTACTACGCAATCTGAGTTTTGAAAGATTAATTCTTGCTGATTAAAATTATTAGTATATACAGATCCAAGATTAGTAATGTTTTCCATACGAATTAAAGAATGACATACTGAAATTACATTCATATCAGGATAATATTCCTTTAACTTAATAATCGTATCAAGAGCAATCCACAGATTATTAATACAGACATCAATACCTTCAAACATCTCCTCAATTTCAGATTCATTATTAATTACTCGGATATTGGGGTATTTATCATAACACTCTTCTGGCAATTTATCATTATAAGCAAGGTAAATAGGGACCACTGTAATATTCTTGTGCCCCTCAAACATTTTCATAAAATTAACAATCCATGTGGCTACTCCCCCATAAACAATTGGAGGTATCTCATTTGTTAGGAGTCCAACGATAATAGGCTCGCTACAATCTACTTCACCATCATCCTCATCATCATCATCCTCATCATCATCCTCCTCATTATATCCGTAGTCAATCATATTATAAAATATATCATATAGTGTTTGCTCATCTATTTCATAGTATCCTACACGGCCCATTACTTTTGTAATTATCATGTTTAGCACCATAATCACATAGTTGAAGAAAGAATTAATATACAAGTATGTCATCCTTTTTAGTTTTCCTTTATCTTATTGTTATTAGTTTAAATAAATATTTCAAATTTATTTTAATTGATTATAAAGTATATATAATTCACTATAATTCCATGTTAACTTTGTCGCAGAATAATATTTACCAGTATTTGGGTTAAATTGTTCTGGTAATATAAAATTACTATCTAATGACAAAATTCTCTCTAATATTTCATTTGCTATTATAATATAATCATTATTGGGATTAGATTTGGCTCGATGCATTGGAGATTTTTTATTAACAACATTCCGTTGTTTATATAATTCTAAATATACTTGTGCTAACCCCAATGAACATATAATCCATATTTGACCATCGTAATATTTATCATTCTTATAACGGCCAATAAGATTAAGTTTATCATTCTTATATTTATCTCTAAAATATTTCATTAATTCATTACATGTATGTTCTACATATTCAAATGGTATTATCTTTAAAATTTCTTTATCATAATCAATATGTGAAAATGCCAATATATTAGCAGCATCTTCATATTTAATAATTTTCCCATCCTTATCAAATGATGATATTATTGTATTTGAATTTATATGGTCATTTATACTTATTTTAAGTTTATCATACACTTCTCTTATAGATGACTCAATATTATCCCCTAACCTTAATATTTTAAATTCAGATATACAATCTTTTAAAAATTTTAATTGAACTAAACGTGTGTAAAAATGCCATCCTAAATTCTCCTCCCATATATCAAAACATACCTTATCATAATTATTAATAATATATTCAACATCTTTAATAATAATAGGCCGTATCAGTTTTTCTATTAGAATATCATATTTATATTTAAAACTATTAATTATCTTTAACATTATGATTCCTCTAAGGGCGGGTCCATCATTCTGTGGTCTTCCCCAATTTCCATTAAATGGAGTACAATCCGTTTTAACCTTCGGTTCTCCTAATCCACTTTTAGTATTTAATCCCTGGACCTTTGTTTCATTTTCAAGGTAATTTATAATATACTGAAAATATTTAGCTTCATTTGTTGTAGCGTATAAATCTATAAATGTTCTCATTACAAGTGCGGCATCCCGTATCCAATGGTATTTATAGGGTGGATCTTCAGAAGGGGATGCGATAATAATACCTAAACTACTTGATGTATCTGTGTTTTCTATGATACGGTTAATTATTTTTTCTCTATATATATTCGCCATAAGTATATATATTTATGGACTTTTTTTTTATAAATTATTAACCAAATGTTTTAATAATTCAATATTTCCATCATCTAATGGCTTATATAAATCATCCTTACTATAGTTATAACCATTATCTACTAAATTAAAAATAACTTTATTATCTACACCAATATTAATACATGGTGTAATTATTTCATATTCTTTTGATATTAATTCTATATTATTTAATATCACAGTTTCAAGAAATTCTTTATTTATATTTTTTCTTTTTATTAATGATTTAGTAAATGACTCCTTATTTAATATAAAATGACCATCAATTTCAATTAAATATGATAATATGATATAATTATTATACTCAATTGTTTTTTTTATTAGATCATTATAGTTTATTTTAGATACTCCTTTTTTATAAATATATATGAAAAGGTTATTGTAAGATTTTGCAATACAACCTATTAATAATTTCTCGTTTAGTTTTATCTTGTCAGTTGAAATAAGATAAAAAATAATATCTTCACAATTATCAAACCGATACAATACCTTTGATATTTTATTGTCAATTACATCACTTATCTTATCATAATGATAAATGATTATATAATTTAATAATTTCTTATAACATAGTTTTATTGATATATCAAATAAACAAGGTATCTCTTTAATAAATGGATTCGCAACTGAACTAGATTCCAATAATACCTTAATTATATTTACACGGTTATTCTCAGCAGCCACTATGATTGGATTTAAACTATATGTTGATGTAAATAAATAATCATGGTCTACTGTTGTCTCATGGTTCATATAAAAACGATTAAATAACATATTTAAAAAATCTTCATAGTGAAAACCAAGTAAGATTATATCTAACCTATTATTTTTTATTAATTCACAAATATTAATTAGCGAAAAAGATATATTATTATCCATTAACCATTTAAATGTAGATTGTGGTACTGTTTTAATTCCACAAAAGCGACCTACTTCATTTGACCTTTTTTTACATGTATTAATGTATTCCTTATCTACATTAGTAAATAATAAAGGACTATAATCAATTGAATATTTCTTATAGGGAATATATTTCCAAGAACCAGTTAATGAAGTGATTATATTATTCATTTCTTTATTTATTAATCGTAAACTCAATATAAAGTCAATATCTATATTTAAAAAAAAATTATTATTATCATCTATATCATCATCTATATCATCATCTATATCATTATCTATATTTACACCTTCTAATTGGTTTATTACATTGATTAAAATTTCTCTAGGAAGATTCTCCATATTACTATTACTATTACTCTTATTTTTTAATATCTATTCATGGAGAAGGAGATCCCCTCTCAACCTTCACAGAAATCCGAGAACCATCAAGGATGAAATCAACCTCTTCTGCTACGAGGAAAGTTCCAATTAGAAGCTCCTTACCAGTGGTGTAATCCACCCTTGGGAGAATCTGTGTATTACAGTATGTCCACTGATAGTTATGCTTCGCATGAAGACTCTCCTTCAGCTTTCCAGGATGGAAACCACCACAGAGAGGGAAATCTGAATCGTTCTCTGGAAGACGGGTCCCAGGAATCACGGCGAACCAATACTTACCAAACTTAATGAGAGAGCTAACCTCGACACTGTGCATCATGTATGTGTCAACGTTACGTGAGAACCAATTGTTGGTAAATCGAGCATTCCCATTCACAGAAGGCTTGTTCGGAATGTGGAACTTATCCTTGTAGTGGTTGAGTGAGAATGGACGAAGGGTCACTTCCTCCTTGGTATTGATCTTGGTGACGTATCCCGGAGAAAAGCTCCGAGGATCAATCTTCAGGGTATGGTTCCCATCTGAGAGATAGTCAACCAGACGACCAATCGTGTCTGGGAGAGCATACTCGGGCCTCTCTGAAAGGTACGTCTTACGGTTGCTTGGATTCTTCTTTGCCTTTGGAGCAGAGTTGATCGCAAGATCCATGAATCCGGATGTCACATCGGAAACAGATTCCTTAGTTCCCTTATTCCACTTATGGACAATCGGGTTCTGAAGGTTAGTAGACCCAGAACACCCTCGGATAAGTTCTTCCACTGAAGGGACAGTACATGTTGGGTTACCGAACTTCTCAACCCATTCATCCTGGACAGCCTTGGCGCGAGAGGCAGCCTTGGTTGACATCTGAAGTTCTGGATTAACCGCCTCAGTAAATGTGTGGGATGTGATGTGGAGGAAGTCTCCCTTTGACCGAGCCGCCGGCCAAGACCTATTTAGAGTGATATCATCCTTTCCCTCCTGGTGGATAATCACAGTAAAAGGAATGTCCATCCCCCGCGTCTTACGGGAGAAGTTGTCCACGTAGACTTCATAACTACCGTATGCGGAACATGAAACATTCTCTGCGGGCTCCTTCTCTGCCCGAGAAGCATTCGCGTCAAAATCAAGTCGTGTAGTGTAGTGCTTCCCTGTGGCGCGGGAAATGACGGATTCCGACTTGTGGCCATAGAAGATCTTCTTCCGATGGCTGCTATCGGGAGTAATCCAGTCTACATGAATGTCAAGGTCATCGCGGTACTTACCCTCCCAAACAAGTGAGATAGTGTACTTTGAAGTGACCTTGTGCTTAGCCATGTTCCGAGCAAGCTGAGAAACCATGTAGTTCTCAGGGGCAGACCGCCGGTCCATCTCCCGGAGAACTTCCTCAATTGAACCAATGGTCATGAAATCCACAATGTTATCAGACTGCCGGAAGGTCTTGTGGATAACAGTCGTTTCATCAGAACTAATACGACCCGTGGTCAGGGCGTAAACCGCCAGGTGGATCTTGTAAGATGGACTCAGGTGGGAGTAGTCCTTGGGACACTTCTTTTGGATGTTCTGAACCCACTCAATCACCTCGGTCCAGTGGTCAGGTCGCTCTAGGCGGTGGAGATTCTTCCGAATGATCTCTACAGAATCAGTCGCGACACGGTCTCGGCAAAGCTTCTCAAGGCGGGGCTGAACCACCTGAACATTCTCCCGAAGGAGCTGCTTGTACTTAGCAACCTTGTCCGGAGGAGTGACCTGGTCTGGAAAGATAGTCACATGCTCGAAATCAGCACCAGTACCTTTGTCTGTTCCTTCCTTAATCCCCGGGAAGGTGCATCGCTCAACAATGAAGAAACTGGGATTGACGATCGTCTTGTTGATCGCCTTAACACTCTTGCGGATGTTAAAGAGAGTGTGGTTTTCACATCCATCCTTTAGACCCCTCACATTACTGAGGAATGCGGGACCATTCTGCCCATTGATACCGAAGTACTTCTTTGCACGACGAGTACACGCACGACATCCGCCATGGGCCATCATCATCTCACTGATCTTATCTCCGCTTGTCCCATTCTTGATGTAGTACCGAATCCCGTTCACACAGAAGACCGCCGACGGGGTGGTATCATTGATGAACTCTTCATAGGAGCGGCTTGAATTTACCTCTGGACACACATGGAGTGGGTCTGGGGATGTATCCTTAGCAGGCGCGGGGGCAGGTGAAGGAGCAGGCGCGGGAGAAGGCGCGGGAGCAGGCGAAGGAGCCTCTTCAACAGCCACAGCCACAGCCTCTGGTACTTCTTCGGCGACCACCACGAATCCATCGCTCTCGGCCTCTGTGATTCCACCTGGGGAGAACACAGCTGCGTTCGGGTTCATTTCGTTCGAGTATGTTAAACTTTTAACTCTTAACTGTTCTTTTTTTTTAATACCATCTTATCTCAAAATACTTTCAAATTTGAATTTTTCTACTTTTCTATTTTAAAGACATGATAGAAGATATCCAAGTAATCATTCGGATCCAAAATATTCACCTTTTAAAGTATATCGCATTTCAAGAAGGATGGGACTACAAAGAACTCTGTAAGAAATTCATCAAATAGTTTCAGAACGACAAAGTGGACAAGAATACAATGTATTCTTTATAAACCAATCCATTAAACAATCACTATGGTAATAATGAGAACAATCCAACATTAAAATATTATCTTCTTTATCATATTCCTCTAAACATATCACACATATATCGCCCTCGACACACTTAATAGATCCGTATTTAACTATATTTTTTTTTATATCTGTAATCGTTCTATCATTTAAAAGGGATTCATTTATATTTTCTGTACTTCCTTTCTGACAATAAGCAGTTAATACAAATAAAGCGATTACACCAAAAAATAATAGATAACCATATATAATATTTTCATCATTATTATATTCATGGTGAAATGGTTCTATATTCTGGTCAAATCTATCTCTATCTACATAATACCCTTCACGGTTATATTCCATATAATATATACCATTCTATATCAATTTTAAATAATTATATAAAGGATTAACTTTATAAATAAATAATAGTTTATAAATAATATGGACGGAAATAATCATATTAGAAGATATATTGATTACCATAATCAATACACAGAAAAATACGGAGAAAATACAGTTGTCTTAATGCAATCCGGTAGCCACTTTAATATTTTTTCGGTGATAAATGATGAACTAAATGATGGACCAGATATATATCATATATGTAAAGATGTATTAAATAACGCTTTACAAGTTACTAAGCAAAATAAAAATAAACCAGATGTATCTTATAGTAATTGTCTTTTGGCTGGATTCCCTCTCTATTCAATTCAAAAGTATGAAAATATACTCTTAAATAATAATTATACAGTTGTCATAGTTGAACAAATAACTCCTCCACCAAATCCAGAAAGAGGAGTTACTCGTATTGTTTCTCCAGGTACAACGATGGATGGATTTAATCAACAAGAGAACCATTACCTTATGTCTGTATATATTGAGAAGAATATTTATAAAAATAAAGATATTTATATAGCCGGTGTATCTTCTATAGACCTTTCAACGGGTAAGAATTATATTCATTATATTATTAATAAAATAGACGATACTAATTATTGGAAAGATGAAATTGGAAGATATATTAATTTTTATAATCCTTCTGAAATAATATTTCATTTTAAAAACCTAGAACTATCAAAGAATAGTGTTATACAATATTGGGATATATCACATAACTCAATACAGATTAATCATTATAAAGATAAAATATACCTAGACAATACGTTTCAAAATGAGTTCCTTAATAGTATATTTGACCTAAATACACATCTAGACCCTATAGAATATTTTGATTTATCAGTAAAGCCAGAAGTTGTCGTTTCATATATCTACCTATTAAATTATATCAAAGACCATTGTGCTGACACACTACAGAATATAGAAAAACCAGAAATGATTAATGATAATAATACATTATGTTTAACATCAAACTCAATAAGACAACTAAATGTGGTAAATAATTATTCATATTTTAAAGGTAAGAATGAATCTCTTCTATCCGTTTGTAATTCTTGTGTAACTCCTATGGGTAGAAGATTATTCAAAGAAAGATTATTATACCCATCTATCAATCCAGATATAATTAATCGGAGATATGACTTTATTACACGTTTTAGGAAAGATAAGTTTTATGAAAAAATAATTGTTAATCTTAGAAAAGTATCAGACCTTGAAAAGTCATTGCGTAAAATGGGATTAAATCTACTCCAGCCATGTGATCTCTATTCAGACTCTTTATCCTTTGAATATATTAGACGTGTCCTTAAAGATTTGAATGAGGAAAAAGAAATATTAGAAGAAATGAATGTATCAGAAATAGTCAATAGATTTAATGGATTCTATCAATTAATATATGATACTTTTGAATTTCAAAACTTTTCTTCTTCTGGCAACTTAGAAAGGTCTATTCTCAAGAAAGGTATCAATGAAGATCTCGATAATTATAATAAAGATACAGATATTTTACATAATAATGCACAATGCGTAGCTAAAAGATTATCAAATCTCTTAGATGGTTCAGAGTCAAGTATAAAACTTGATTTTGATGAAAGAAACCATTGGTTCCTATATTGTACTAATAAAAGGGCAACAACTTTAAAAGAAAGATTAAAAAATATGAACAGTAATGCTGTCCATGTTAAGGATAATGGTAAAATAATTCACTCCTTGTATCAGGATGATTTTTCATTCAAAAAGAAAGATGGGTCAAGTACAATAATCATACTTGATTATGTGAAAGGTATTTCTTCTGACTTGATTTATATTCAAGATAAATTATGCAAATTAAATAATAGTATCTGGAAAGAAACAACACAGAGAATATATGAAGAATATAATATAGAATTAAAACAATTCTATATATTTTTATCAGAAATTGATTTTTATTGTTCTGGAGCAAAAGTATCAATTAAGAATGGATATAACAGACCCACAATTATAAAGAATGATAAAAGTTTCTTAAACGTTAAAGATATTAGACATCCAATTGTTGAAAAGATCCATACATCTACAGAATATATAACAAATGACATACATTTAGGTATGGATAAAATGAATCAAGATGGAATATTATTGTTTGGAACAAATGCTTGCGGTAAATCAACCTTTATGAAAGCAGTCGGTTTAAATATTATTATGGCACAAGCTGGATTATTTGTAGCGGCTTCTTCGTTTGAATTTAAACCCTATACACAAATATTTACAAGGATATTAAATAATGATAATATATTTAGATCACAATCATCTTTTGCTGTTGAAATTCAAGAATTAAAGGGTATTCTTAATCGAGCAGATAATCAATCATTGATACTTGGAGATGAATTATGTTCCGGTACAGAATCAATATCCGCTTTATCTATTATTACATCTGGGTTAGACACTCTATGTAAGAGAAACTCATCATTTATATTTACATCTCACCTTCATCAGTTAACTGAAATAAATGAGGTTAAATCTCTAGATAATTTAAAAGTATATCACCTTAAAATTGATTATGATAAAATAAATGATGTATTAATATATGATAGAAAATTAGAAATTGGTTCTGGTCCATCTATTTATGGATTAAAAGTATGTGAAGCCATGGGTTTATCTAAGGATTTTATATCATTTGCGAAAAAGATTCAGAATCAATTAACTGGAGAAACAATTATTAATAAAAAATCTCAATATAATAATGAAATATTTATGGATCAATGTAAGATATGTGGTTGTAAAGAAAAATTAGAAACACACCATATTAAAGATCAACAGTTCGCTGATAGTAATAATATGATAGATAATCACCATAAGAATATTAAACATAATCTTGTTCAATTATGTAAATCATGTCATTCCAAAGTTACAAATAAAGAATTAATTGTAACTGGATGGATTGAAACAAGTAATGGTAAAAAATTAAACTGGAGTGAATGTACTAAGAAGATGACAAAAAAGAAATTTAGTGAAGGACAAATACAAATTATAAATGATATTAAAAATAAATATCAATCTGTTTCTCAAGATGTATTAATTAGTAAACTAGATTTAGAACATAATATTAAAATAAGTAAAACTACATTAAATAAAATTCTTAATAATAATTATTAATATCTAAACTTATATTATATAATGGCAGCACCAGTTACTAATGTTATCCCTAGGTCATCCAATCAAAAGAAATTTTTATATTTCTTAGTATTTATACTCGTACTTTGTCTTGGTATAGGCCCCCTTATAAGTTTCTTAGCTTCAAATGATTGTAAAGAACAAAATGATTGTGAAGGTCATGTTAATTATTTATATCACCTTGGATGGATTGCTAGAATTCCACGAGCATTGGGGATTGATTGGGACTGGCTCCCAAGTACCCCATGTATTAAAATAGATGCCACAATTACATGTGATGATCCAAGCAATCCGTCAAATGGTTGCCCCATACCCTCAACTGTATCACCTAAAGATTCTGCTGCACTTGCAACGGCAGACTATCTCGTATGCACGGACCCTAAAGAAAACTTCTATGTTGATAGCCGTGGATTTTCAGTACCACTAACTGATTGTTCCAGTATAAATAAATACACTAAGACACCCGCCGCGGATGGAAAAAATAATGAATGCGAAGATTGTCCCACCATTACAAACCTTAAAACTGGAATAAATACAACATGTGATCCAATAGATTCAACACCGGCTGGAGATCCGGGTCCAGTTGTAATAAAGTCGGGTGAACCCCGACCAAGTTCTGGTTCTTATTGTGATGACGGATATAAAGTTGTAAGGACAAGTGGAGAAAGTGATAAATGCGAAGCATGTGGAGATATAGAGAACAGTATTACTGGTTCAACTATATGTAAAGACCCTATAGAATCAGAATTAAGTACTGGTTCTACAATTCATAAATTTAAATCGGGTAGTCAGTATGGATGCAATACGACTGGGACTACAAAGTATACAAGATTATCGGGATCGGATACTGAATCAGATTCTTGTGTAGATTGTACAATCGTTAATTTAGATAGTACAAACCATAGGGATGCGAGGACTACTGCTCCTTTATTTTCAACATTAACTGGCCTTAGTGACGGATACACAATTGATAATCAAAGTCTTTATTTTGAGGTATCTGGGTCAGGCTTACCGATTGATATAAACAGTAAAGCATTCACAAATTGTTCCGATGGTAACCCATGCGACAATTTACTATGTACAGGGACAGATAAAGAAGGAAATAAATGGATATCTCATTATATGGATGTAGACTCATCTGACCCTAGTAAATTTATATGTAAACCCTGTGGTATGGTTGGATTAAAGACAGGATTTACTTCCGGAAGAAGTACGGATGGCACGCCGAGTGCCTTGATTGTTGGAACAGAAGAACAATGTAGATCTGGTGTGGGGACAGTATTTTATGATGAAGGCTTCCATTTTGCGGACGCTGATACCGCCGCAGCAGCTACTGGCTGTAAAACACAGGGTACTAATTGGGACACTAGTGCCAGTGGCGATACCGCGCCAATTGAACTCGCTACTTTACCGGATGATGCCACCGTCAGTGATTATTGTCAAACAGCATCAAGTTTCACAGATGTAACTAAAAGAGTTGGTGCCGATACATACTTACTTCACAAATGTTCTTAAATATTTTGATTTATTGGAGTAGCAAGTGGGGGATTAAAATATTGTCCCTCATCTTCTACAAAAGTATTAAACCAATGTTTTCTTCCTGTATCATCAATAAATTCACAATGAATATTTTTACCTTTAGATTCTGGAAATATCTCATTGTATTTCCATAATTTACCTCCCCAATTGAAATTGTCAGTATAGATATCAACTATTTTCTCAGTTATATCTATTCTTACATCTTTATCATACATTGTCGCAGATGTTAGTCGAGGCCCTTTATAATTTTTATAATAATCTACGTCCATTTTTATATTAATATATAATTATTCTTTTAAGTCATATATTTAAAAGAATAATATATATTAGTTTATAAATGTCTTTTAAAGATAAACCATTAAAAAAAATAGTCGCGGATAAAAGAGTAACAATTGATGCGATCCATTCAGATATTGTTAAAGAAAATATATTAAAAAAGAAAGAATATGAAGAAACCCAAGATAAACTTAAAAAACTTATATCTGAAAATAATTCAGATCCAGAAATTAAAGTATTAGAATCAAAAATAAAAGATTATGATAAATCAGAAGAAGTTAATTATTATTTAGATACAGGTATGCTTCTGAATGATTATTATTCTAAAAAAAATGGTCTGGTTAAAGAAGAAAATAATGAAATGTCAGTTCTTGATTTTATGAATATTAAGAAAGTTAAAACCAATCCCCAACAAGAAGATTTAATTAACAAATATATGTCAAAAGTAGATGAAAATATAATACCAGATGATGTAGACCATAATATTGATATTTGCCCCCAATGTAATTTATCACTAACCCTTAGAAATATTGATAGTTTACTGGTATGTGAAAAATGTGGATATACAGAAAAGATTATTATTAATTCAGAAAAAACATCTTATAAAGACCCACCGAGGGAATCATCATACTTTGCATATAAGCGTATTAATCATTTTAATGAATGGTTAGCACAATTTCAAGCCAAAGAAACCACTGATATCCCAGAAGAAGTATATACTGGTATAATATCTGAATTAAAAAAGAATAAATTCTTTAATATTGATGATATATCATATAAAATGGTTAGAGAGATTCTTAAGAAGCTTAAATATAACAAATATTATGAACACATACCTCATATTATAAATATCCTTAATGGTAAAAGAGCTCCAGTCCTTACGAGACAATATGAAGACCAATTAAGGATGATGTTTAAAGAAATACAAACCCCATTCATGGTACATTGTCCGGCAAATCGGAAAAACTTCCTTTCTTATTCCTATGTACTCCATAAATTCTGTCAACTACTTGAATTGGATGATCTTCTTATTTATTTCCCACTTCTTAAAAGTAGAGAGAAACTACAACAACAAGATCAAATATGGGAAAAAATATGTACTTCACTAAGGTGGGAATATATACCCAGTATCTAAAAATATTTATCTTCTTTTTTTGTAACAACAACTATGTTTGGGAAATATCTATCCAATATCGCAAATGTAGATGCTGCCAATAAACCTACATATATTGCATGTTCATTTATGATTGAACAGTTTGGTATATAAAATGTAGATAATGTAACGATTGACAGAAGAATTAAATATTTAATTAAATTAATTTTATTTATCATTTTATAATATATATAATATAATATAATATAAATGGATCAACAAAATGGATTTGCCGTGTGGAGCGCATCTGATATCACACATGAAGATAGAATTAAAGAGTTTAGTAATGGGAGAGTTGACAACGCAAATACATTATCACCTGAATATAAAGGGGATCCCAAAGCAGTTATGTATGATAACACACAAGAGTATTCTTTAAAAGGTATCATTACCCCGAATGAATTAAGTGACTACTTTTTTAACCCATATAATGTATCTAATATTCAGAGATTAATTAGATACAATGTTTATAAAGAAACAGATAAAGTCATTGATAGACAATCAGAACAAGAAATATTTATTATTATGAGATCTATATACCTACAATATGGTGGTAAAAACTCAAAAGATAAAGATGAATTTAATAAAAATATAAGAGATCTAAATAAAAGAGTTGTTGATTATGCTGTAGATAACATAAGTAGTCAACTTTCACAACTTGATATGTATATTAATGATATATCAAGGATGCCCGTCCCCATGGCACACCCTTCCTATGAAAATAAAAATAACTTTACATATGATATCAGTAATTTAATGGAAAATTAACGTTTAATCTACTTCATCAATAGTAGGTTCTGGATTACCAGAATCCATAACATCATTTGGATTTATACCCATTGATTCAGATCCCATTGAACCAGGTCCAGGTTGAGGATTTAATTTAGCCATTATAGATTCAATACTACTCCCAATGGAGGTAAGTTTTTCTTCATACTCTTCTTTCGTTCTATACTCATTTAGAAGCCATTCTTCTAAATCTTTGATAGAGGCATTCATAGTATCCTTATCTTCTGGTGTTAATTTATCATTTGTAACATCGGCTTTCATTCTAAATAATAATGTTTCCAAATTATTCTTTGCCTCAATCTTCATTTTTAATGCATTATCTTCATCACGAAATTGATCTGCCTCCTTAACCATCCTTTCAATATCCTCCGCACTCAATCTATCTTTATCATTTGTAATCGTGATGGTCTCATTCTTACCAGAACCCTTGTCAGATGCCTCAATATTCATAATACCATTCGCATCAAGGTCAAATGTAACTTCAATCTGAGGAACACCTCGGGGAGCAGGTGGAATGCCATTAAGCTCAAATGTACCTAATTGATTGTTATCCTTAGTCATCTGTCTCTCTCCCTCAAATACTTGAATTGTAACCGCAGGTTGATTATCTTGATATGTTGAAAATGTCTGCGTCTTCTTTGTTGGAATAGTTGTATTCCTCTCAATGATTTTAGTCATAATACCACCGGCAGTCTCTAAACCAAGAGATAAAGGGGCTACGTCTAATAGTAATATCTGATCAGCATCATCCTCTTTCTGATTTGTCCCCGAAAGTATAGCCGCCTGGACACTCGCCCCATATGCAACTGCCTCATCAGGATTAATACTCTTACTCAATTCTTTACCATTAAAGAAAGTACTCAATAATTCTTGAACCTTAGGTATCCTTGTGGAACCCCCAACAAGAACAATATCATTAATACTACTCTTACTTACTTTTGAATCCTGTAGAACACGGCTAACTGGTTCTATACATTTATTAAATAATGGCATACACAAGGACTCAAACTTAGCTCTCGAAATAGATGTAAAAAAATCAATCCCGTCATATAAAGAATCAATCTCAATTGATGCACTATTACCACTTGATAAAGTCCGCTTGGCCTTTTCACATGCTGTCCGTAGTCTCCTCAATGATCTCTTGTTATCACTTAAATCGTTGTTATGCTTCCTCTTAAATTCATCTGAAAAATGCTTTACAAGAATATTATCAAAATCCTCACCACCCAAATGCGTATCCCCAGCAGTAGCCTTCACCTCAAAAATACCATCATCAATATTTAACAAAGATACATCAAATGTTCCACCTCCTAGATCAAAAATAAGAATATTCTTTTCTCCCCCCTCCTTATTGTCTAAACCATAAGCAATCGCTGCTGCGGTTGGTTCATTTATAATTCTAAGTACGTTCAGTCCAGAAATTGCCCCAGCATCTTTTGTTGATTGACGCTGAGAATCATTAAAATAAGCCGGAACAGTAATTACAGCATCTGTTACTTCTTCACCAATATATGCCTCCGCTATTTCTTTCATCTTAATTAAAACCATTGATGAAATTTCTTCGGGAAGATAATCCTTCTTTTCGCCCTTATATTCAACTTCAATAATCGGTTTGTTAGACTTATCTTTCACTGTAAATGGAAATTGTTTAATATCCGATTGTAGTGCTTTATCATAAAAACTACGACCAATTAATCTCTTCGCATCAAAAACAGTATTATTTGGATTCATTGATGATTGATTCTTAGCACCATCGCCTATCAAACGTTCTGTATCTGTAAAAGCAACATAAGAAGGGGTTGTCCTGTTACCCTGATCATTTGCTATAATATCACATCGGTTATCCTTCCACCATCTAACACAACTGTATGTTGTTCCTAAATCAATTCCTATTGCTACCATAATTATAATTAAATATATACAGTACGTTTTTAAATATTTTATTATAATATAAATATGGTTCAGGGTGTAATCCAAACATATGGAGGGGCATGGGGGGAAAAAGTAATTGAAAAAACTAGATCGGCACCATTAAAAGAATCAGAGACAGATGAACAAAAGAAAATGTCATATCTAGAAAGAAGCTTCTACGGGAAAATACTTACACCTGAAGAAGTTGAAATTGAGTTTTTATCTGATATAGCTAAGAACTGGGGTGTAGAAGCAACCGAAAAAATAGGACAGAGTGGAAAATTTAAGATCTTTAAAAAGAAAGAAGAAGAAAGTAAAAAGAAAAAAGAATTTGAGAAAGATTATAAATCTATTCTTGGTCCTTTTAAAACACTTGAAGAAAGAGATAAAAAATTAAGTCAAATTTCACGGGTTGGATTTACAGATTTACCTTTTATCCCAGATGAATTTGAAGGTTTAACGTGTAAAGAAAAAGGTAGAAGGTGTCAAGAAAATAAAGCTATGAGAGATACATGTAGAGACCCTAAAATAAAACGTAAATATATACTTCCATGTAAAATAAAAAGAAATATAGAATTATTGATTAAAGATAATCATATCTTTAATCCCCGTGAAATCCTTAGAAACAAAGAAGAATACCCCAATATACTTAATATGAAAATGCATGATTATTTAGAATCGTATTTATCGTTTTCACCCTCAAAAGTTATTGACTATGAAATATGTGTAAAATTTAATCCCACAACACCTATATGGGGGGCCGGAATAAGACCAGATCTGAATGGGCCTTGGGCCAATGGAATGCCAGACCCAGCCCCACTTTTAAGAAATGGACGTGAAAGACAATGGAATGATATTGTAAGTGCCGCTCAATTTAAAGAATATACAGATACAATTCCAACCGATACAATGTTAGAAGTTATACAATTCTATAAAGATGAAATTGAAGGATATCCGGGTGGAGATCCGAGGGCACTCGATGGACATGGTGATACGGGCCCTCTCCTAGAGACACTATCTACATTAAAAACTGGTAGTTTCACATGGTGGGTTAATGCCCTTATAGCAGAGCCACTTGTAAGGCCAGTCCTTAAAAAAGTTGGACCTAACACCAATTTTATTATTTCAGGTAGATTAACAGCATCAGAAGAATATGGTCTAGATATATTAGATTTTGGATCGTCTTCACCAGAAGCAACTAGTAATAATAGAACGGAGGCAAGTGTTGAAGATTTCATAAGTGATTATTCCAATATACCACAGTTGATTAAAAGGGGAACATTCATTAATATGCTTGATCAATTTATAGAAAATCTTTCGAGATATGTTGATCATTTAAATATAAAAGATAAAACATCCCTATATGAATATTTTAATGAGTTTATATACCTCTTTTATTTAGGAGATGATGAAACAGATAATCTTTCCGATGCATTAGATGATCCAGAGGATGCCCCGGATTTCACTTTTAATGCTTATGAAGTTGAAAATAAACTTGCCGAAATATTAGATGAATATATGTCCGATGATATCCTTCTTTATTAAATTTCGTTAATAAAATAGTTATTATAATATAATGAAAAAACACTTTATCATTTTTACTTCTGTACCCGTTACTCTATTATCTTCATATTTGAGCTATAAAATACATAGTTCAAATAATAATGTAAATAATCATTCTAAAGGTGATGATTTTATGGTCTTTCATCCGTATTTGTAGTATTTAAAATTAAAACATTAATATAATATAAACAATGAAACTTATTAATCTATTAACAACTCTCTTTTTATCTAATTTTAACCTTTCCGCTCAAGCAGATATTATACCACTCGGTGGTCAAGGTCCAGATCAATTTGGTTGTGTCGCAGATGGAGGATATACATGGTGTATCTCTACTCAAAAGTGTATTAGACCATGGGAAGAAGACTGCGAAGAATTATATGATCCATCATTAAATGAACATATCACAGAATTCTGTGATCAGTCTCCCGATCAAACATGTCGGATGATGTGTAATACACCTATGTGTGATAGTAATCAATGTGCTCTGAGAGTAGGTTCTTGCTGTGATTATACTTGTCAAGATAATTTAATCGTTGGTGGGATATACGAAGGTTCACATTCATGCCCGCCTTGCCCCCCACCGATACCGTGTCCAAATATTTATCCTAATAGAGGTTGTGTTTTTACACCACCTCCCGTGGATAACTGTGGGTGTCAAACATCGTGTCGAACTTTTGATTGTTCTAGCCTTATTTCTCAAGAAGGTGAAGAATGTGGTGGTTATATTCCGGATGGAATGGCTAAGCAATGTGCGGATGGCCTTGATTGTGTAAATATTATGGGTCCAATGATAGCAGATGCCCCAGGTGTATGTCAGCAAAGCTGTGAGTTTGAAAGGGATTCATGGGGGAATTGTATTGACGAAGGATGTAAATCATGGTTTGACGGATGTAATACATGTCGTTTAAATGACAATCATATTATAAGATGTACGGAAAAGGTATGTCATTCTAATAAAGATCCAATGTGTATTGATAATGGTAATAATGTTCTAGATATCCCTGAAGTACCTTTAAACTGTGCGACATGGTTTGATGGATGCAATACTTGTTCGGTAAATAATGGAATTATTCAATTATGTACGATGATGATGTGCTTTACTCAGCAAGAACAATACTGTAGGACATTTACAAGTGACCCATTAATTGAAGGGGATATATGTTATAGGTTTTGCGAAGACAATTCACAAAATCCCATCAATAGAAGGCGTGATTGCCCCGCAGGCACAACCTGTTCAACTACAAATAGTCTCATCGGTTTTGATAATTGTGGTAGAAATTCATTAACATGTATCCCCACTGGACATTAAATTTGAATGAATGTTTAGAATTTCATTAAAATAAAAAAAAGATGGACCAACAATTCGGCATCAACGTCTACAACTACACTGAGAAGATAACAAATATCCTTACAGATAAATTTAAAGGTAAGAGGTTCGGTTCTGAAGGAGCTAAGGTGGATGACTTTATGAAGTTCCTCTTTGAAAAACCTCTACCCGAAGTCCATCGGGAAAAAACACTAGCTCCATCAAAAGATAACAAGAAATCTGAAAGCAACTACGAAAGAGAAAAATACTATACTACTCCTGAAAAACTCAAGGAGACACTTGAGGAATTCGGAGTAGCAATTATCCCAAGTGTTATTCAAGGTGATGAATTAGAAGGTATGAGAACTGGAATGTGGGATTACCTTGAAGGAATTACAAGTCAGTTTGAAAGACCAATAAATAGGAAAGATAATAAGACATGGGTAGAATATCTTAAACTTTACCCGAAACATTCAATGCTTCTTCAACAATACCAGATAGGTCATGCACAATATATCTGGGATCTCCGACAGAATGAAAAGGTAGTTAATATCTTTTCTCAATTCTGGGATGTACCAAACGAAGATCTCCTTGTAAGCTTTGATGGTGCTTCATTTCACTTCCCACCAGAAGATACAAATAGAGGATGGTATAGAAAGACATGGTACCATACTGATCAAAGCTATCAAAGACCTGAATTTGAATGTATGCAAAGTTGGGTGACAGCCTATGATGTAGAAGAAGGAGATGCGACACTAGCATTTATGGAAAAAAGCCATATCTATCACGAAGAATTTCAAAAAGAATTCTCAATCACAGATAAAAGTGATTGGTATAAACATACCGAGGAAGAACAAGCATTCTATTCAAATAAGGGATGTGAAGAAAAAAGGATTAAATGCCCCGCAGGATCAATGGTTTTCTGGGACTCCCGTACCATTCATTGCGGTACAGAATCAACACGCAAAAGGGAAAATAAGAAAATTAGAAATGTAGCATATATCTGTATGAGACCTCGCTCTTATGCTTCAAAAGCATCCCTTAAGAAAAAGATAACAGCTCTAGAAAACATCAGAACTACTTCACATTGGCCGGATAAACCAAAACTATTCGCGGTAAACCCAAGGACATATGGCGGACCACTTCCAAATGTGAAAGATATTGATCCACCAATTCTATCAGAACTAGGTAAGAAACTTGCTGGATATTAATATCCTCTATACTTTCATGTAAATAAATTTGATTTAATTGTTCTTATAAATAACATTTTTTATTATGAGTATTGAAGATATCCACGTTAAAGATATCTACAATAAAATAGCAAATGAATTTGATAATACTAGATATAGACCATGGTCTTGTGTAGAATCCTTTTTGGGCGATGTCCCGGTTAATTCATCTATCGGAGATATCGGGTGTGGGAATGGAAAGAATATGCTCTTTAGAAAAGATTGTATTAATCATGGTTGTGATTTTAGTAGTGGTTTAGTAAATATCTGTAATAAAAAAGGACTAAATGTTATTAATGGAGACACCTTAAATATACCATTCAGTGATAATTCATTTGATTATACTTTATCAATCGCCGTGATACACCATTTATCCACAGAAGAAAAAAGAAAAAGAGCTATCTCTGAATTAATACGAGTAACAAAGCCAAATGGTAAAATATTAGTTCTTGTATGGGCCCTTGAACAACCCGAAACATCAAGAAGAAAGTTTACTCAGCAATCAAATATAGTTGATTGGAAAGATAAGAAAGGTAACATTTTAGGTAAAAGGTATTATTATGTTTTCAAAGAAAATGAATTAGAATCTTTGGTAGATGATAAAACTAAAATCATCAAAAAATTTAATGAAGTTGGTAATTGGGGTGTCGTTATTCAGAAATAATATTATAAACCACGCCTTCTTTTAGCATCTCTCGCTCTTTCCCCACTTGATGTACGTGATAAACGTCTGGGAGATGGTTCTGGTAGTTCTTGAAATGGATCATTTTCTAATGCGACAGATCTAGCATTACGCGCCATTTCCCTAGCAATTGGACCTGAGCGTCTCCTTATGGTGGCAGCCGCAGATAAAAGGGCCGGGACAATATTTTCTTGGAAACTACCCGCAGCAGCAATACCCACGGTACTTGAAGCATTCCATATTCTTTCACATAGATTAATAAACATACGGACAACATTTTCCGTAATCGTTGATTCTCTGAATCTTCCAGTTGATGGATCTATTACATCTCCATCATCATCCATATCCTGTAAAGCAGTTGAAGGAATACTCTCCATTCCACCCCTCTGTAGGCCTGTCCTCGGGTCAATATCTGGTTCTGCTCTTCTTGAAACTACAGCAGCAGCTCCAAGGGCACCAATTCCTGCTGCCGCAGCAGGACTGATCCCACTTGAATCAAACATCTGTACAGCATAATTTATAAGTGTTAAAGCCAATGTACTTCCCACCAACATAACAGCCAAATCAGCTATTAAATCAGAAAAAGTATTTCGGGGAGCAGAACCTCTATCAAATGCATCTGGAGGGGTTATAGGTGCGGGTCTGTTATATACCCCATGTGTTGTATCCCACCGTGATGGGGCAATAGAACCAGGCATCCCTCTATCCGGTGCTAAAAAAACTGGTTCCGATTGTTCTTCAATTTGTTCAGCCGCAGAAAGTAGGCTCTGTAGCCCTGCTCCTCCAATAAGGTTTCTAGAAGACCTTCTTCTGGCTGAACGTCTTGCTGAACGTCTCGCTGAACGTCTGGATGAACGTCTCGCTGAACGTCTGGCTGAACGTCTCGCTGAACGTCTGGCTGAACGTCTCTCTGAACGTCTCGCTGAACGTCTCGCTGACCTCCTTACTGAACGTCTAACTCTATTGTTCTTTTTAGGCATATTTATAGTATATCCATAGATTTTATTTTACTTAATATCGGTCTTATAAATACCAATGTTTCACGTATGTTATTATAATACCTAATACTATCAAATAATATCCTTTCGTGTTCTTTGATATGTCTATGTGCTTGATTAATGGTTAAATATCTAGGTGTAACATTATCTGAATCATTATAATCTATATTTAACATATTCATTGATCTCTGAAAACGCAAACCGTTTGGTGGTATATAATCATTTGGTATACTAATCATATTTCTTCTGTTAATTTTTATCTTAGGTATTCCTTCATTTAGAGGATCTTCAAAACTAAACATATTATTTTCATTTAATTCAGCTGTTAAGAGATCTTTTAAGATATTTATAGATGTATTATGTTTTGTTATATTCTCTAAATATGTATCTAAATCTTCACCCATAGCACACTCTACTTTAGTGTACCTTTTAACCAATACTTTATTTGCTTTCGTTAGATAATTTATTTTTGGATTTGTGGGAATCCTCGTGTATTCTCTCCCATTTCTAAATTCATCAACTACCATATTGTACCATAATTCTGAATTATCACAACATACCCTCGTACCTTTTGAAATACTACAAAACCGTAATACCTTCTTAAAATCAGGTTCAGACCAATCGTATTTAGAAGGCGTATCATACAATTTCCCCCGGGTATAGTTAATCAAACTTAACCTCCAATTAACTGGTTCAGTATTTCTGCCACATTTCTTAATTCTACATATTTTTTTACGGGCACATTTAATCACATATTCAGGCCACAATATTCCTTCAGATTTTTCAATACCCTTAGACAAACGCATCAATGTGTTCACGCTACACCTACTTAATCCTGATTCACATATATTTAAGAGGTCAGTCCTATCTCCCAACGTCGGTTCTTGACCTGGGATATGCGACTGACTATCAGATGGCATCCTAATATCAAGATTGATCCATTCATTCCATTTCAATTGTTCTTTATCACTCCAAGGGAAACTATTAACTCTTTCGTGTTTTATATAATACTTCATTATTAACATTAAGCACTCTGGGGGGAGATCATCCCACATTTTAAACTAGTGTTTATTTATTCTTTTAAAAATATAATAAAATTTGTTTCAAATTTGAACTTTATATGAATAATATATTATAAGAATGGTATTCCTTGTTATTGATAAAAAATGTGTGAATAAGATATTTACAGATGATGATTCAAATATTGATATTGATATGATTGAATTTAAAACGAAAGAAGAAGCAGAATATTACCTTGAATTTGGTAAGTTTATGCCTAGAGATAAAGGTGAAATAGTAGTATTTACAGATGGCGCTTGTAGTAAAAATGGTGGTAAAGATGCAAAGGCCGGTATTGGTGTCTATTTTGGAATAGATGATAAAAGGAATGTTTCACAAAGGATCCATGGTAAGCAAAGTAATAATACAGCTGAAATGTTAGCAATCATAGAAGTATTTAAGATACTTGAAAAAGAAATTAATGAAGGGAAAAAAGTAATTATTTACAGTGATTCAAAATATTCAATTAATACATTTACAGAATGGGCTCCTGAATGGGAAAAGAATAATTGGATTAAGAAAAGTAAAGGTGAAATCAAAAATATTGATATCGTGAAACAAGGATATCAATTGTTTAAAGAATCAAAAAATGTTACAATCAAACATGTGAAGGGTCATAGTAATAAAATAGACTATCTTTCAAAAGGTAATGAGGGAGCTGATCTATTAGCAACTAATTCTTTACTCTAATTAATAAATTTGAAACAACCATTTCTACTTATTATAAAAACCTATAATGGAATCCCCCAAGCCGGTTAAAGTAACCGATATGGATGAAAGTGAAGAACTCACTTATGAAGAACAACAACTACAGCTTATTATTATGAAAGAACTGGAAACACAGAAGGCAAACGCAGAGAGGGAAATTATCAAAAAGCAAAATGAAGAATATCAAGAATCTCTAAAAGTTGACATAGCGAGTGAACATGTAAAAGAAGAAGCAGTGCAGTTTAAAGAAGTATCTATTGAAGAAATGAGAAAGGTAAGGCTCGCACGTTTCTGTGATTAAGAATTATCTATGGTCTCTTAAAAAACCATCTGGTGGCTTAAATAATTTAGGAAATGTTTCTTTCATAATCACATAATTACCATTTATTTTTTTACCCCAAGTATTCATAAATGAAACGATTATATTATCACTATAATTAAGTTTATATTCATTCTTAATTAATTGAATACATTCGGATTTAGTAAGGTATTTTTTATTCTTACTATATTTGTTAAATAGCCGTACCTTACTTATTGATTTTGCCTTACGTTTTGTCTTACGTTTTGTTTTGCGCTTCGTCCTTTTTTTATTACCTCCCCTTCTTACTCTTTTTTTAGGACGTTCACTTTTTTCTTCATCTATCTGCCTCTTAACCTTACTTTGTATAAATGATGCTTCTCCAGATAATATAGTATCTATGTCTCCTTCCATTTCAGGTTCCCATGGGGGATCTTCATCTTCGTTTTCATATCTAAATCCAAGCTTATGATATAAATTTAGAGATAGATTTAATTCTCTTTCTTCAGGTTCCATTGTTCCTGAAGCACTATAATCGCTATCATCATCTAATCTCGCTTTAGTTACTAAGGGAAATATTATTTTAGAATAATTTAAAGCCGTATAAATTAAAAATTTCGCAATACCTTTTCTTCTAAGTCTATCATCGTCTTTAACACCGACCCATTTTATAGTTAATTCTTCTTCATCAATAATTATTTCAATATTAGCAAATGAATCAAGAAAACTTTTTCCTTTTTCCATTAAATAAAATACAGCCCATACCGTATCATTTTTATCTACGCGAACCTCACATCCGAATGTTAACGGGATTTCAATAAGGTTATCATATATTTTTAATATTTCAGATTTTGCAAAACTTTCTATTAAAAAATCTTTATTTCCAAAACGATCCGGGGTTTTAGAAACTATTTCTAATTTACCATCCGTAATATGGCCAATAATATATTCTTCATAATCTATCATATATATATTAATATCACTTATTTTATTTAAGAACTATTTGATTTTATTATATAAATGGATACGGAAGAAGGATATATCTATTGTATTTCCAATTTAGATATCATGCCCGGTATTTATAAGGTTGGTGTTACAATGCGTTCACCGTTAGATAGATTAAAAGAAGCAAATAGCTCTGATACATGGAAAATACCATCTTATAAGATAGAATTCGCAAAAAAAGTTAATAACCCAAAAGATAAAGAAAAAACACTTCACCGGTTAATGGAAAAATTTATGAGTAGAGTTCATCCAAGAAGAGAATTTTTTAGAGGGGAATTGTCAGATATAAAGGAAGCATTCAATTTAATGGATGGAACAATTTGGAATGAAAACCCCCCCGTTGAAATAATTGACAATCATCCAATTAGTATTGAAGAACGTCTATCAGAAGATCCAGATATTCGTGTGAAACAACTTATTGAATTAATTTATCTAGTATTCACCGACAATATAATTAAGATCAATAAAAACGGGAGTGGTGATATTTCATATTTTTCTATTTTTATTGATAAGGTATTAATTTTTATTATAGAAAACCATAATATTGGAAGTGGGAAAATAGCAATGATTACAACACCCTCCCAACCTCGTGAAGACCATCTAAAAAAACATATTTTAAAAGAATACTATAGTACATTAAATTGGGATCCATATGGAAATTTTTATTTACGTAAACAATACGATACAGAAGGGAAAACAAAACAAGAAGTAGTTAATATATTTCAAGGGTTTAAAAATATCCTTTTATCATTGGAAAGTCACACGCCTTCCCAAGGGGATACGGGTCAAATAGCTCCTTTAAAAGTTTTAAATGGTGGTGATAATAGTAATTATAGTAATTATAGTAATGTTATAAAGAAAATAATATGGAGTGACGAAGATGGTGAAATAACAGATAAATTTAACAATACATATTCATTTGGAGCGCCATGGAGGAATAACCAATATATTAAGGTTATAAATAAAAATGGATCTAAATTTAATGTAGATGGAGGAGTACATAGAGGTTATAGTATATGGTTGGATGATAGAGATATTCTTCATATTTCACATGGACATCAAAATATTAAAATAATTAACCATTGTATCTTTGATGATAATACTATCAAAGATAATTGGCTGTGTAATTGGGGTAATAAGTTTAAAAAAGATGAAATTGAAATTGTCCATAATCATTTTGGAATTTCAAATATATAATTTATTTTTTTTTATTCTTGTAGATAATAATACATGTAACCGATATAATAACCATTAATAGAGACACATATAAGATATAAGCTGTCTTATAAACATTATTAAATCCTTTCTTTGGATCTTTATCAAGTTCATATAATTCTATAATATAATCTATTATTGGAAGTGTCCAATCTTTTCTATTTTCTGTCATTATTAATGGTTGATAACATAATGGTTTGTAGTACATATAATTATTTCTTAATATCGTATGGTATATCATATCTATATGATAAAATCCAAATAGACTGGAATAACATTTATCTTCATCAAATATATTAATAATTTTATCTCTTGCTTCCTTGGAGTATATTACAGAGTGATTTGTTCCCCCAAGAATAACTTTGACATGTTCTGTGGATAATGAAGGCCATATTACATATGGTATACATCCTATGAAGTATAAATTAAAGTCATTATTACTAATGAAATTATCTATACTATGAATCACATGTTCATCTTTTATTTCTTCATCAAGGATAAAATCATCTTCAAATACTAAAATATTCTTAAAATTATTTTTCATTTGCGTGTTTTAGTACGTTTATCGTATTGTAAGCAATATGATGATATGTAGTCTGGCTACATAAATCTTCTATATGACAATCTTTAAAATTTTCATTTATTTGAATAAAATTATTTTTAGATAACTTAAATTCATTTATCTGTTTATATACCTTCTCAGTCCTTTTTGAACCTTTTAATAAGATAACATATACTGCATCAACTATACTATCTAATATACCATTTTTAAAAGTGATTTTATCATAGGATGTACATTTTGACATTGTAATAATATATATATACTACAAAATTAATTGAATATAAACCGATTAATTGTAGTCCTCACACAAAACATACGATGTAATATTATCCCTAATAAAAATAATCCAATCAATACTTTATAATATTCATATTCGGTAAATATATATTTATTTAGGATATATGCTCCTATGAATGTAAATACTACATCTACTATAGCTACATTAAATAATCTATAGGAATGAACACCTTCATTAAGTTTACCAAATATTTCTGAATAGTCACAGAACATAATTTATAATAACTATTATAAATTATTCTCTTAAAAAACATACTTTAATTATTATAAATTATTCTTTAAAAAAGGATTACTCTAAATGTTAAATCATTTAGTTGGAGTAGGCGAGGCCTCCCATACCAGACATGATTCTTAGGACGTTGTAGTTCACAGCATATACATTTCCAGTTAAAGCCGTGTCCGTAATTAGCTGAGCAGTATCAATACGGGAGAAGTTACACGTTCCAGATGGCTGGTGTTCCTCTGGTTTGAGGCCAAATGAGTAGACGTTAATCTTGTCGGTCATCTGGGAAGTGCGGGCCTGAGATGAGTTGCCGTTTGTAACCTTATATACTCTTATTTTGTCAGTGCCATTCTGACTATCAACCGCTTCAAAGTTAACAACAGTACCCAAATCTGTACTTACTGGCCTTGTGATAGTCATTACAAGGCCAGCAGAAGCAGCGCCGTTAGTTCCGTCTCCCTGCGCTACCGCTCCCGTGATGGTTGCGAAAAATGTTTTCCCTTTTGATGCCGCCAAGAAGCAACCGTTCGCACCCGCAGCAGTTACGACTATTGCTAGTTGATCTCCCAATGATATTCCGGAATTGGCAAGGACTGCTGTTCCAGCGCCGCGGATCGCAAATTTTAAGTCGTCTTTGTCATAAGTAAATGTGCTTGCGCCTGCACCCGCATCGGCCGGCTCAGCTGATGTTAATTCTGCTGAGAGAGAATCTGCTGATGCACCAGTAATTCCGACTAACTTTGTCTGTCTGTCTAAAGTGGTAAGTTGAGCAGCAGTTGGTAAATTCTGCTTGGGTACAGCAGTGTGGTGGTCAAATGGCTGTCTGAGCTGGAAGTACTCTTCCTCTAACTTCATAAAGCGGTCGTGTCCGTTAAGCTTGAGGTGGGCTTTTCCGTAGCCGCTGCCCGTCCAGATCAATTCTTTAACTGGGTGGTTGAAGTTCAATTTGGTGGTTGTTTGTGCCGTCGCAGATACCTTCTGGATCTGTTCAATCAAATATTCGTGGGAAACCTGGGCAAATCTACGTCTCTCATCGGTATCAAGGTAGATGTAGTCAACAAGGACGCTGGCACCTCCATTGCTAGATCCACCCCAAGTAAACTTAACCTTAACTTCATGGTACTGAAGGGCGATTAAAGGAAGGGCAAGACCCGGATTACGGCAAAACCAAAAGTTAAGTGGGATCTGAATAGTTGTTACACCAGATGTTCCTTGAGTTCCAACATCACACTGCATAGCTTTAAGGCCAAGAGCTTTTGATTCTGGAGTTGAAAGTTCATTCCAGATGTTGTTCCATTCTTTCCAATGTCTGTCAATTAACTGGCCACCGATTTCTAACTCTGCTTCACTAACAATATCTGAACCCTTGGTACAGAGTCCAGTAGCGGCATTAACATACATTCTGTTAATTAAGTCTCCGTTTCTGGATATGGTTACTGTTCCACTGCCAGAAGTTCCGGTGGAGCTTCCAGAAATAGTCTGCTGAATAGTCTCCATCGAGAAGTTGGTGTGTCTGCGGTAGACAACCTTAAAGAAAGTGATCTGTGGGTTACCCGTAAGGTAAATATCCTGAGCTCCATAAGCTACAAGTTGCATTAATCCTCCTCCCATTGTTTTTATACTTTATACTTAGAAAAAAAAAAATATATTTAAGAACATTTTAAAATGAATACTAAAATGTGTGGAATATTCGGATATATATCTAATAAGGAAAACTGTAATATTGAACTCCTTAAACAATATGGAGATAAATGTAGTCATAGGGGTCCAGACTCAACAAAGGATTTAATAATTCATTCACAAAATAATACTATGTTCCTTCAATTTCACCGTTTAGCAATTAATGGATTAAATGAAAAAAGTAATCAACCGATGAGGTTAAATATACATACTCATATAACACTATTATGTAATGGTGAAATTTATAATTATAAAGAATTAGCAGAAAAATATAACTTTACCCTTCTTACAGGTAGCGATTGTGAAATAATAATTCATCTTTATTCTATTATGCCTTTAGAAAGCCTTATAAGGGAATTAGATGGTGTGTTTTCATTCATCATCTATGATAGTCTAAAAGAAGTATTCATTATTGGCCATGACCCCCTTGGCGTTAGACAATTGTATTGGTTCTTTAATGAAGAAACAAATGAATTAGGAGTTGCTTCAGAAATGAAATCTTTGTATAATCTTAATCAAAATATAAAATTTTATCCACCAGGTTCTTACACATATTATTTTATAAAGACAAAACAACTACATACTTATTCATATTATACATTTGAATATCCTTTAATTGAAGATGTTGAGGAAAACAAAATTACAGATAATATTAAAAATAAATTAGAAGAATCTGTAAAGAAAAGATTAATTACAGATAGACCATTTGGCTGTTTATTATCTGGTGGATTGGATAGCAGTATTATTACATCTATTGTCGCAAAATTAGTTGGTGGTGAAAATGTAAATACCTTTGCGATTGGATTAAAAGGTTCTCCTGATTTATTAGCCGCTCAAAAAGTTGCAGACTATCTTAAAACAAATCATACTAATGTAGAAGTATCTGAAGAAGAAATGTTATCTGCTATTGAAGATACAATTTATCAAATAGAATCTATAGATACAACAACAATAAGGGCATCTGTTCCAATGTTTTTATTATCCAAATATATTAGAGACAATACCGATATAAAAGTAATCTTTAGTGGGGAAGGTAGTGATGAAGCATCTGGTTCATATTTATATTTTCATAATGCCCCAAATCCAAATCAATTTCAAGAGGAATGTATTAGGCTCTTAAGGGATGTTAGAATGTTTGATGTACTTAGAGGAGATAAAACAACAGCTGGGGCTGGATTAGAATTAAGGGTTCCATTCTTTGATAAATCGTTCTTAGAATATTATATGGGTATTGATCCATCAAAAAAAGTAGTTAGAGATGGTATGGAAAAATATCTACTTAGAAAAGCATTTGAAAATGATTTACCAGAAGAAATCGTATGGAGAAGGAAAGATGGATTTTCTGATGGTGTATCATCATTTGATAAACCATGGTATATGATAATTGATGAATATGCTCAAAGTAAGTTTCAGTTATCTGAAAAAGACCTTTATAAAACCCTGTTTATTAAACATTATTCTGGATGTGAAGATATTATCCCTTATCAATGGATGCCGAAATGGACTCCCTCAAATACAGTTGGAGATAATCCCTCAGGTAGATTGATTGTATAATTTTGATGTATCTAAGTAAATACAATGCAAACTAATTTTCCAGAGGGTGGAATTATTAACTTAACAATTAATAATATGGATGGAAATCATCTACCCTCCCCAGCACCAGCACCACCTTCCGAAGGATATATTCCAGGAATGGGTGCGTTCCACTTTCTTACAAATAACCTTTCTAACGAGCAACCCTCCGCCCCGCGAGGGCACGCCTCCGCAGAGCGTGGTCGCGTCGGTCAACGTCTCAGCGATGAAAACCTTACTTCGAGCCTCAATACATCAATGGTTGTTGAAGCCAAACAAGTTCAAACAGAATCTATTACAGGTAATAAGGTTGATGGAAATGTCTTCTTGAATTATGTAATAGGAGATGAAAAATATAACACAAGGATACATTCAAGTGATTATTTTTGGGAAAAAAATAAAGTATTCTTTCAAGATGATTTTTGTATGTTCTATAGAATACTTAAGGATACATTTGAAGGAAATACAGAAAACATGTTTAAGTGGTCTATTATTCAAAAGAATAATGATAAAATAATGATAGAACTCGAAAATACAAATAAATTCTTCGGTTTTAAAACGACTATTGAATTAGAAAAAACAGAATCTGAATTCAATGTACTTAGAAAGAGAATATTGATTCTTGAAAAAGAAAATGAAAAAATGTGTGAAGATATTAATTTGCTAAAAAGAGCATGTAAAGGTCTTTTAGAAAATGCGGGAGAGGGAGAAACTTAATTAGATCCATCTCTATTTTCACTATATAAATATCCACTATAAAACCCAAGTCCATAGACAATAGCATGACTAATTAATAAGCAACATAGATAATATGGCTTACATTTTCGAGTAAGTGTATTATTCGCGTCTAATAGATATTCAGAGTTTTCCATATCTACGGCTGTTTGTCTCATCATTTTATTATTTTTATTATTATTATTATTCTTTTAAATAACTAAACTACATAGGATCTCTGTGTGTTTGTTTGATGTAGTAGTTTAAGGGCTCCCCTTTGAACATTCAATTTTGGATTCTTTAGAAGTGTATTTAAGAGTGTATCCCAACATTGAATATAATTCTTTTTTTTAGAAATATCTATATTCTTATTTTTTAATTCATGCATAAATTGATAATGTAGATCAAAGCACATATTTAAATGTTCATCATTTTTTTCATGATCCATTAAGATATCAGTATATTTTTTAGAAATCGTCCAGGCGGTTTTGACTTTATCTTTCTGATTAATTTCTCTATAAATATTACGTCCCATTTATTATTATTTAAAAATATATTCTTAAATATTATTTATCATGATATATTTATATCTAGTTACCCCATTCTTTGGATGTTTAAGGAATTATATTAAATATAAACAACTACGTGCTCTCTTATTTATAAGGACACCGATTACCTATTTTTTTATTAATTTACTCATCGGAACAAATAATATATGGAAAGTCCTTATCTATGAAAGATGGTTTTTCTTCATATATAAGTCGTGTCTATCTTTGTATAATGATGATTATAATAAAAAAAAAAGAAAATATATAATTAAATATGGTCTTAAATATAAGGCTCCACCCATTAAAGAAAACCTTTATTAACAATTGTAATAATTAATACTATAAGATAAATAAATACTACACAACAGATAGAGACATAGCACCAGCATTTAAATGTTTCACAACATTCTTTTTCCCTTTTCTCTCTATTTTCTTTTACCATTTTATCCCATTCCTTAGAACCAAATTTAGGAATTGGTGCCGTTGGTATATTCTTTGGAGAAACATTTATGACAACCGCCATTATATTATGCTAATAACTAGAGTATTTAATTTCAAATTTAAATACTATTTCTTTGTCTTTCTTTTTGTTCTCTTCTTTCTTTTCGTTTTCCTTGTTGTTTTCTTTTTCTTTCTTATAGACTGTTTCTTTCTTGTAGACCGCTTCTTTCTTGTAGACCGCTTCTTTTTCATACCACCGGACATATTTGTTTTTTCATTATATGTTTCAAGTGTATCTTCTATATCTTCTGGATATTCTTCGGTTTCATCGTCAACTGGATAGGCCGTAATAACAGAATCATCCATAGTCTGATTCTTTGCCATTTTCTTTTGTTCTCTTGCTATTTTCTTTTGTTCTCTAGCCATTTCCTTTTGTTCCCTCTTCATTTTCTTTTTTTCTCTTTTCCTAATTGATTCTTCATATCTATCTAATTTTTTCATATATTTCTTTTTTGCCGATAGTTCTGCAATTTTTTCATTCCATTCTCTTCCGGCTTCTTCTTTCATATTATTTCTTTCTGTTACACGTTCTTGCCATTTTCCAAAACGGTTAATAGGGGCAGAGGCAGCTGTTGTTATAGCACCAAACATTTTACCAGTCCCTTGACCGGCTTCTTCTAGAATATTACCTGCTGTTCCAAATGTTTGTCCTGTAAATTTTAGACCTTCCTGGCCAACTTTTAGACCTTCCTGGCCAACTTTTAGACCTTCCTGACCAACTTTTAGACCTTCCTGACCAACTTTTAATCCTTCTTCTCCTATTTTTAGGGGTTGATATAATAACTGTTTACCAACTTCTTTAAAATCACCCGTATCTAAACCACCAGAAAGGGGATTCTTTTTTATAGATCTTTTTCCTCCCACTAAAGAATTATATTCTTCTTCTAACGCAGATTCATCAAAATTATCATCTGAACATGGAATACCACATTTATTTTTCAGAGATTCTTTTTGAGTTTCTAAGTTATCAAGTGTTTCTGTAACTAATTCATATTTTTCTTCCATTATCATTTTTACATTGTCTGATAAATTATCTTCTTTTTCTCTTGCTATTTTTTCAAGATTATTTTTCATTCTTATAACAATGGGTATGGCTTTTTCTACTTTATCAATTTGATTTTTAAATGTATCTATATCATCTATTCCACTTTCATTAAGGATTGTTAAAGTATCTTTTAACATATTTAAGAATGTAACCTGGATGTTATAATTTCTCTCCTTCTTTTTATCCCCTTCTGATAATTCCATAAGACCGGTTAATCTTTCATGGACACCCTGTAATGCTCTTTCTAATGTATTCCTTTCTGGTTCTACTTCCTCAAATGGTTCATCTAATTCAATCATATCCATACTTATTGTCTCTTCTCTAGGGGGTGGCCTTTTAGTTTCTTTATTCTGTTTTGAACCGCACATATTACCAAAACATGCACCACCACTTAATGTATTCTCGTATGTTCTAAGTAGATCAAATGAACTATCTACAATATTTATAGACATTTTATAATATATATTATATATTTTTTAGAATGAATATTCTAATTTTACGTGTATTGTTCCAATTATCTTCACAAAAAAATATTCCAAGGGAAATGATAATTAAAATATATCAATATTTATTATCAGATAATTTAAAATACCATACTAATTTAATACAATCTAGATGTCTTGATAGTGAATATAATGATAAAAAATCTCAAATAATAATTAATAATTGTATTCCTATAAATTATGGAACGGAATGGGTTATTAAACAGTATAATAAAAGTGATTTGGAGATATTGAGGAAGTTAGAAAAACATGGATGTTTATCTTTTTCAAATAATAGGAGACACAGTTATGAACGCGGTATATTACTATCTCAAATAAGGGTATTGGGGGAGGAAGAATATTTATTTAGTGAAATATTAAATGAAGAAGGAGTTATTATTAATTTTAAAGAAGCCCCTTTAAACATGAAGATTAAGTATTTAAAATTAACTGAATACGAGGAGTTCTTATCAGATTATGTAGATTTTAGAGGGAAAGGGGAGTTTGGTGATATGGGTGGATGGCCTAAATTAATTATAGAACCATGTGGAGATTCAAGGTATTTATAATACGAAAATATTTTATATTATATATATATTATATATATTGATGGTTGAAACAGTTGTTTACCAATCAAGGACATGTCCTTCTAGTCAAGAAAGTATAGATGAAACATATAATAGAACATCTCCATGGGAATATGATAATCCAGAAAGAAATAAAGCTGATGGTTGTATGGTATATCAGAAAGAAGGTCAAACATTATGGGGTGAAAGCAATAGTGATTGTGATTTACCTAACTATAAAGTATGGCGAGATTCAACTATAATTGGTGGAGTTGATCCTAAAAAAAGTATTCCTAATTATTCCAATAGTGGTGAATTAGGGTCAGAATCAAAACGCTCAAGTCAAGTATTACCAGAGGGCAAAGTATTTGTATTTGGTTCATCTTCTCATCCATGTACAGCTGAATCTGGCTGTAATGCTACTGACGGAGACTGGAGGAAGACTCAACCATGGGATGGGAATGCAGGGTGTTCATGGAGTGATTGGGCTTCCGGGGATACTTCTAATTGTACTTCTAGTGAATTTGGACTTTCTGAAGGTATATGTCCTGAAGGTTATAAGTGGAGTGATAGTAGTGATGAGGATAGTTGGTGGTCTAGAGGTGATAGTGGGCACGAACACCCTATTGAAAAAAATAAAGGTATCCGCAAGGCATCTAAAGGGAGCCAATTCCATGATAATATCCGATTTGGTGTCGTTCCACACAGTAGTTTTTCAGAAAATAACGCACAAATATATTGGGATCTAGGGCACGAAAATGGAAGACAGGTTCAACCACAAACCGGTGAAATTGCAGGACAGTCTGAAGAACATCCAAGGATGCTTGATATTAGAGAAAATTGTGGTAATCCAGATTGTTCTGTCGTTATAGGTGGTAATCATTCTATTAGATATAAAGATGGTGGATTAAACCATGTTAATTGGGATGAGCAGAAGGGACCTAGTTACACTTTAGAAAAATGTGTCGCTAAGAGGCCATGGATGGCTGGTGAGCCCGAGATTTGTCAAGGGGTAATTTTAGATTTTAAGGGTAATGAACGCGCTGATGCGAATATGCAGGATCTCGACCGTGTAAAATGTGAATCTGGTCCATCTCACGATTCACCACAACGTTCTATTTGCGAATATATACCGAGAGAAGAAATACCCATTGGATTTATTTATGAAGGAATTTCTTCTCGTTGGAGTAGTGGACCCGTACAGGATGCTATAACATTGGGGCATGCTTCAGAAGGCTCACAACACACTCCATGGTGGCCATCAAATAGAATTGACGAATATAGAGAAGGTCTTGGTATATTTCATGGGGGTGGGGGTGGCCTTAAAGATAGGTGGAATCATGGAAGATATAGTTATTGTACTGCTCCCGACACGATCGAGAGGGATGGCAACATAATCGCACCAACTCCCTCAGATTATGAAGAATGTTATAGTAGAATACATTATCCTTGGAGAAATGTAGGTATATCACATGAAGCTTCTGCTGAAGAACGTGCTCGGTGTTTGGGGCAAGCGCCCCGGTCGGATTCGTGGGGCTGGTGGAATGATTTTTGGGGAGATGCCGACCCCGGAGATGGCCTGTGTGTATGGATGGGGGGACCTCACGGGCGTGAAGGAATTACATGGGACAGTTTATGGTCCCCCGGTTCGCTGCTCCACAACACTGAAATTGAATTATATGGTCAACCAGTTGTTGATTATGGATATGAAAATAAATCATATAATCCATATGGTAATTCAAAAACGGGTCCTGTTATTGGCCTTCATTCAACACATATGGATGCGTGTGATTCCAGTATTCTTGCAAAAAACAATTCCGGGATGTCAATGGGTGCTGGAACACATAGTTCTAATCCATATTGGAATACAGATTGGAGTGGATGGTTTCATGATGGTTCTCGCCTTGAAGCGGGTGAAATGATCGCCGGTTCACACGGTTTATGGGATGTAACTGGGGATTATCCAGGTGTTTGTTTAGATTCTTGGTCATCTCCAACACAAATAACTATAGAAGAAGAACAAGATATATCACCTCCGGGTCATCCGGCTCATATTTCTCAAAGTAAGTTTGATACTACGCCCTGTGGTAATTGGTGGGATAACGTGGAAGAAGAAGGCCATGGAAGTAGTATCATTGAATGTAAAGAAGAAAATCAACATATGAATCATTGTAGTGCGGAAGAATATGATGACTCAGACAGCTGTGCTAGAAGTACTAGCTGGTTACAAGGAGCTACTGATTTTTCTCAGGGAATTTTGGGGGATGAGGCTGGTCTCTCCAAAACTTATCCATGCTCTGAATGGAGTAAAGGCGGTTGCGGGGAACATTATGGTAATCAATATAAACATATGATTAGCGATGATTATGATGAATCTTTTGGATCGTGGGGTCTATATGATCAGGGATACCATTTGCTTAATCCAGATACCCTTGGAGATTATACGCGTGCAAACAGACCGGACATGGCCCATGGTATAGATAAAATAACACCTAAATGTTTTAAAACAAAAGATAACTATTTTAAAACTGACCCTATTAATGGTGTCCCAATAGATTCTAAGTTCGGTTACGGAGAAAATAGTCCAAGGAAATATGTATATCGTGATTGGAATCCATTATTAATTGTACTTGAACTTGCGCAAGATTTATCTCGATATGATGAATCAGATATTGAATTTGATTTTGATATTGAACTAAAAGGGAAAGGTTGGGGTATAAATAGAGATGGATTAACAACTACAGGTGAAGCACATACTGATGTAGATAGTGGGGCTGTACCCGGTGAGAGACGCGACTTTTGCCAAATACACAAATCAACAGATGATGATGTCGTTTATGAGTCACATATATATGACAGAAGGTCTACGTGGAGGTGGGGTACTGATATTTCAACATCGGAACCCAGTTTTGAAGATTATTTAGAATGTAATGTTGATGTTTGGACTAGTACTTCTGGTGGTTCATGGATGCTTGGCGCGGGACACCCCGAAGATGAGCGCGCTCAGATGGCGTACGATCAATGTTCTTCTAGCTATAGAGGTAATGAACTAATAAATGACCTTCCATCTACTATATTGAAAAAGCCAGATAAAACATTGAAGTTAAGGGATTGTCAAGAAGCAGGATGTGTCGCGAATGGATCTTTAGGTATAGCAATCAATGGTTGTAGTTATAGTAAAGTCCTTTCTTATCCAGGACTACATCATTTTCAAGATAATAGTATGGACAATACTACAAAGTTATTACCTGATTTTTCTAATCTCCCTATAAGGGATGAAAATGATAATTTATTATATGTTAGAAGGAAAAGGACCGTCTATAATAGTGGCTCTTATGGACCAGATGGGACTGGTGAGACAACCACAGAATATAAAGCGATTCCACTATACCTTGATGATGACATGCTTGAAGAACTAATGATAAAATACCATAAGCTATTATGTTGTTATGGTAAATTAGATTGGAAACTATTCTCAACTTTATTTTGTGGATTTAGTCCGATTTTTGATAGGATTATAAAATCAGACGGGACCGATGGGAAAAAAACATTAGATGAACAAAAATGTAGTGATGGAGACCCAGATTGCGATGGCTCATCCCATAATAGATCATCAACCGACGAGTTGGTGACTGGTGGGTTTTATTTTGATGTATCTAAATTAGCAAAGGGTGGTCGTGTTCAACCAAGTTCTTCTCTCTCCAGCTGGCATACGGGTGACGACGATGCTGAGTATATGTCAGATGGAGATTGTGAAGATTATGGACACGGTTGTAAAAGAGTGGGACAAAGTTTTATAACAGAACCAGGACTACCTCTAAGTGGTAATAAGCAAACAATTAAAAATGGAATAGAAGAGGGGTATTATGGTGTAAAGGATGATAGTATTCCTGGGAGAACAAGGTTTCCTGGATTAAAACTATTTAGTGAAAAACAAGCTAAATATATTAAAATGGCATTTGATTACCTTGAAGGTAATTATACTACATCTGATGATGAACATTTTATGGGGACATATAGTACTACAGCTCCATGGCAGGATAATACACCCGCTCTTGCTGGTACAGATATAGAACAAAATTTAAGTAAATATTATACAGAGGCAAGTGATACTTTATATCCAGAATATAAACAAAAAAGAGGTGGTGCTAATATTTATCCAGGTGGAGATTTTATTTCTGAAGAAAATACATGGCCTAGAGAAAGGAATATAGACCCGGTAAATGGGGAGTGTTCCGGTGCGGACGGAGATACTATTACTGAATGTACTGTTAATGGTGGTACGTGGATAAGAAACGTTTCATTTATAGACTTTATTAAAACACAAAATTGGTTTACAAATTGGGATAATATAGCTAAGAAACAATATTGTCATGAAGATTATTTTAAATGTGATGCTATTGTATATGAAGAACCCGAAATTTCGGGTATAAGTAGTGCGGCTTCTCCGGCGGTATATAACTGGAATATTAATTCATCATCACGGTTAGATAGTCAAAAAGATAAAGGAAATGCATATCCGGCATTTTCTGAAATTTCTGAAAAGTGTTTGAGTTTCATAAATAATGATATATGCCCTATCCCCCACAGAAGTAGTGATGGAGGAGGTAATAAATATTGTGAAAGATTACCAATAAGTGAACAACATGCTATGGGTGGGGGGCCAGAAGGGTCTTCTAGACTTGCACCACCAGGTATTAAAATGCCCGAAGACTGGTTTGATAAAAGTATAAATGTTCCAGGTGATTCAGCCGGATCCCCCCCTGGATCTGAAAATCTATCAGATTTAATTAACACTGGTAATGCCCTAACAGATGTTATATTATCAAATAAAGAAGGTTATGGTAAATATTGTATTAATCCAATTGATCCTCAATATTATCGTTCAAATCTATGTTTAGATTTTTGTGGAAATGTAGGTGGTGAAGGGGGAGATGCTTCTGTTATAACAGAAGATGATCAATGTATCAATATGATTGATAATTATTGCGAAGATGTTTTTATGGGTCTAAAAAGAGGTAAAACAGAATACCAATTAAAATATGATTACAATAGCCCATGTACTTCAAATGATGATTGTACTTCGGGTCAAAATAGATACTGTTATACTGAAATTGAGGGTGGAAAATGTGGGCCATCAGGAACTGCTTCGAGCGATTGGGAATGGGTTAATTCAGAATCAATGTTATTAGACAGAGAACAAATAGATGAATCAAGTACTCCATGCTCTTCAAATAGCGATTGTAGTAGTAATCAAGATAACCCATTCTGCTACTATGATATTGGTATGTGTGGTCCTTCTGAAACATATAATGATAGACAAAATAAACGGGGACACGATGAAATAGATTTCTTTGAATTAATAGGTTTAAATCAAGAAACTGGAAATAAATTAACAGGTAGAAATGATACATCTATATTTGATAGGGGTATTAATCATTATGCTGTTTTTAAAGATGGTTCATATTATAATGAAGAGATGAATGACCTTTTTAAATGGCTATTTCCAAGCTTTATAAGTGGTCAAGATGAGAGCGTTAAAAATATTTGGGGGTTTTATCAACAAGAGGATGGGGATGGGGGTGGAGATAGGAGATTAGATCTTTATGGATGTACTCCCGAAGCACAAACTTTAGGTTATTGTGGTTTAGAGTATAAACCCATTCTTTCACCAATGAAAGATAAAATAATACCGGGTAGTACTACAAATGAACTTAATAATAGGATCCCGGGTAAAGAAAACCTTATAAAAGATATTTGTATCGGGCATTTTCCAGGTTATGATATAACCGATAAAGGTGGAGAGAAAAATTGGTTATACCGTTTATCAGAAGAAGATGATGGAAAAGATATTAATTTTGAAGATGGATTGAAAGTAGACCTTACAATGGATAAAATATTATCTCAAGATGGATTGGGTGTTAATGAGGGGGATATTAACCCTAATTTTAACCCAAAATTAGGGGAAGAAGAAAACTTCTATAGATGGGTAGTAAATAAAGGACCTTCACTGGAAAGGTTGGTAGATAGTGGTGGAGTAGAATCAGTACAGAGAAACAGTGGCGGACATGATGAAGTAAATAGTGGGTCAGTTATACCAGATATGTATCATCGTATGAAACATTTCTGGAATTACCTCAGATCAACTTCAGAGGTAGATTACTCAACAAATTTTGGAGATTCAGATTTATTGAATGCTCTAAGCTACAATAGAGATTTTACAAGGTATTTAATACATAAATATAATAGATCAAAATATAATAGCTATCAAAATAGTTTAGACCTTTTTGAACCTGATTTTGGACCACATCATTTATATAATTATATGGGTGTTAATTATGATGATTTTGATTATGGAGATATGTCTTTAATAGATACAAGGAAAACTTCGGCAAATTCTATCCAGGAGATGAATATATTATCAACCCTAGAAGAATGTGAAAATTCATGTAATGAAGATACTACTTGCAAATCATTCCATTATGATACGGATACACGGGCATGTAGTACAGAACATACTGTTGATAAATTAATAGATATTCCTGGTAGTGCTGGGACACAGACACTAATGTGGAAGAAAGATCCATTCAGAATACAGAAACCAGGGGATGAGAAAGATGAAGGTAATGAATTGAATTGGAATATGATTAATAGAGGTTTTGATGGAGCTGTCCTTCCATGTTATGACCCTACGAATGATGATTATGATCCAGCAACTATATGGCAATGTGCGCAACTCCAATCATTAGAGGCGGGGAGTATTACAGCCAGAGATGATTCTACAATTGAAATGAATATGAATTGTTCAATACAAGCAGAAGGTGCTAGACCATGTGATGTATATGCTTGTACTCAGTTTCAATCCCTTAGTGCAAGGGATGGAATTAATTTACATGATAATGCTGAAATAATTCAAAATATGGAATGTAGTATTGGAGGGTCTATGATAGCACCAGTTGTTTGTCCTGTTGATTTTGATTGTTCAAATTCTCCAAATGATTTAATAGAAAATCCAACTTCAAAGGTATGTTCATCATCAACATGTTCGGTTGATGATTGTTGTACAGTTAGTACGGAAATCACTAACACAAATAGTGAAACTACACAAACAGAAGAACTGTTAAAAGAAAATAAAGTACAAATAGTACTCATCATAATGATTATTATAATATTATTTATATCATTTTCATCATTTATACTTATCTAAATAAACCTTAAATTATCATTTTTATATTTTAATTCTTTCTTTTGATATTTATTAGTATATTTTCTCACGGTCAATGAATCTATTATCTTTTCAAATTCCATAAAAAGTGACTTTTTATGTTCTATTATGTTTAAGTATTCACTTTCAACCTGTTTATTAAGGACATCCCAAGAATCTTTCTTTTCAGTTAAATTATCATAATATTCACTCTCACCCCATGGCTTTAAAACATCTATATTATAACGTATCTTATTATGTAGTTCAGCAAACCGTTCACGTAAATTATGTACTTGTTCTTTCTTTTCATCTAACTTAAAAAACTTTGATAAAGATAGAATTAAACTTGAATAAGTTGAAATACATAATGTTATTGTTGGAACTAAATCTTCATGCTCACCCATTAATAATGATTGAATAAATGTAGATACGGTTGATACAATTATTACAGATGTCTGAACAGCCGAATAATAATGATGTAAATTTACATAATACATATCCAATTTTTCTTTAGTTCTCTTACATTCATTTAGTAGTTCGTTAAATAAATTAATAAATATCTCACGTTGAACTAGTATTTCATCAATAGATTCGGCTATAGAAGTTGATTCATCATCTACAGTTTCATCTACAGTTTCTTCTATATCTATTATTTCATCAGTAATATTATCCGTACTTTCATCATCTGTATCCATAATATATATATATTATAATAAATATAATGGGTTGTTTGTGTTGTAAACTAAAAGAAGAAGAAGAAGAAATACATTCGCAATTAATTCCTCATTTTAAATGTTTTGTCTGTAATACTACATTCACAAGCAATATAGAATATAATAAACATATTCCACAATGTAATATAGGTAATATAAAACATAAATAATTACCTTATAGAAATCATCACTATAACTATAGATGGGGGTATATCTTTATTATCTGTTGAGTTGTACATTGAAACATTACCACCCAATACAGGAACTTTTAACACCCGACATTGTTTATTCATATGTTCAATTGAATCTTTAAAATCTTTAATACATGTTTTAGGGTCTCCAAAATTAAGACAGTTCACGATTCCAAGGGGATTGCTATTTAATTCTTTTGCCTTACCATAACAATCCTCAACATTATCAGCCCATGTAATTATTAATTCTTTATTTATTTCGTGTATATCAAGTATGCTATAATGTTCTGGTTTATCAGGTCCTTTTATAGTTCTTCTACCAATACTTGAATCATATGATTCCCATAATTTATTATTTTTTATTTTCTTTATTTCGTATTCCTTTATACTTGATTTTAATTTAAGGTCATTATCTTTTTCCTCCATATTAATAAATTGTTCTGACAATACAATATTTTTATCTATATAAACATTATAGAGTCCGGTCATTGTTACTTCTCCAATAATATTATGTTCAAGTTCCCATTTCTTTAAAATATTACTAATTGTTTCAATATTTTCAGGTTTTATAACTAATAACATCCTTTCCTGAGACTCAGATGCCAATATACTATAATCATCTAATTCACATTTTAAAGATACCCTATCAAGGAATAGATTACACCCTAAATCAGCCTTCGTTTTTTCACGACCCCTTTTAATTACTTCTGTCGTAGCGCATAATATACCACCCGCCCCTAAATCTTGACATCCTTCTGCTAATTTTGTTTCAGATATTTCATAGAAAGCATCCATTAATAGATTTTCTAAATATGCGTCCGATTTTTGCATATTTTCTTCTTCATTATTATTTGATTGTTTTGATGCCATAATAGCTGAATCAACTCCCTCATTACCAGTCTTGGCTCCACATAATACTAATAAACTACCTTCATTTAGAGCATTACCGTATATTATATTTTCTCTTTTCATAATTCCTATACATGCAACATTTACTAAAGGATTCTTATTATATATATCTCCTCTATATAATGAACCACCCACATTAGGAATACCGATTGTATTACCATAATAACCAATACCCTTAATTGCTTCTGTTAATAATTTATCTGAATTTTTATCAATGCCAAAACGTAAGAAGTCTAATAAAGCAATCGGCTTACTCCCCATACATATTATATCTCTGATTATTCCACCAACACCAGTAGCTGCTCCTTCATATGCGTCTTTATATGTAGGGTGATTGTGTGACTCAATCCTAAGGGATATACAATATCCACCCCCAATATCCACGATACCCGCATTTTCACCAGGCCCTTGTATAACATGGCCTCCGTTTTTTTCCAATAAGTCATCATAATATAAATCTCTCAAATACTTCTTAGTACTACAATATGAAATATGTTCTGATTTTAATAATGTATTCACCTTATAAAAAATATCACCCTCTAATTTTAAAATATATTTTAAAAGAGGGAAAAATGAACTATATGAACCATCCACTGGTCTTTCAGGGTGTGGCATCATTCCAAAAACATTCTGTTTTTCATTCATTATACCCGCAATAGATAGTGTAGATCCATTATCAAACCCCTTATATCTTAAAAAAATATTTTTTTCATTTATATCCTCACTCTGTACATTATAGTTCCCATGATAGTTCGCTATATACATTTTTGTATCTTTTTTTTTACCATCTAAATCATATTCTAGATCAACACATTTAGAATTAAATTTACCACATTTATTCTCAATGAAGTTACCAGGTAAAAGTCCCAATATTGTCAGTATTTGAAATCCATTACATATTCCTATAATAGGTACGTTTTTTTCATGGGCTTCTATGATTGTCTTTGTTATTGGAGCATCCTTTGTCATCTTACCGGGGGAATATGTATAACTACCAGTGGCTTCTTCATAATATCTATCTCCAAAAGCAAAACCACCCGGTAAAATTAATAATTCAAAATTGGGTGGAACATAATCTTTATACCATAATTCAATACAATCTCCCATAGATTGAAGGATATTATTATTCATAATATCATTAAAACAATTTGTCCCAGGATAACGGATGACACCAATCTTCATTTATCATATTCATTATAATTAATCTTAAATAATTAACTATTCTTTTTTCTATCCCTTTGTATGTTTATAAAATTAATGATAGATAATTCATTTTCTTTCATTTTTTCATATGTTGCTGTCTCTTCATCTATATTTATTAGAGACTTTCCCATAACTAATCCTCTATACCCAGAATATTTATTTTCATAATACTTCTCACGGGTTATTCTTTCTCCCCAAGAATCCATTTTTTTTAGTTTATTAACGTTAATAATATAAAAATATCAAATTTAAATATTAAGGTTATATTACTTATATTATAGTATAATTAAATCATATGGACGTAAAAGAAGACTATGGTGTTATTGAACAAGAATATTCTCATATAGATTATAATGAAGATGGAGGACAAAACTTCATTATTGAAAAAGAAGAAGAAAAAGAAGTAGAAAAAGAAGTAAAAGATGAAAAAAAACAAGAAAAAAAAACATCACAGACTAAAAAACCTAAAGAAAGTAAAAATAGATGTACATTTATTAAGAAAAATGGTAAACGATGTAAGCAAATGGGTAAACCAAATCAAAGTGGTGGTAAAATTATTGATGGTTATTGCGATTACCATAGACCAAAATATAATTCTTAATGTTTATTCATATTATTATCAAATTTCCCAACACGGATCCATTTATTACACATCCATTTTTCACCATTTGTAGGTGGTAGTCCAGCATGCATTGATGATTTTTTATATGTTATGTTATCATCATCTAAATTGTAAAATAATACACCCTTTCCCTTTTCTGGCTTCACTTTAATACCCCTTCTTGGGAATTCAGTTTCACCTTCATCAAAATCATCGTTTAAATATAAAAGGAAAGTAGCATATCTATCCCCACCATTCTTTACAAATTCATCACACCTCCCCTCACCCACACATGCATCCCAATGTGGTTTATATTGTTCACCCCCTTTATAGTGTACAACTTGTAGATTCTCAAAATGACTCAACCCTATACCAACTTTATCAGATATTCTTTTGGATATATTACTCACAATAGGATCTTCTTCATCACCTATAAATGCGTTTGAACTTGTCCTCGATTTATTATTATTACAATGGACACCACCTTCACAAATGACTTTACTCTTCCTCACCCGTGGACGACCAAGGTTAATAATATATTCACACTCTTCATCACTTAGAAATCCAGGGAACTCGTGAACGATGTCCTTGTCATAACCGAATTTATTAAGTCCATCTACGTTATTTAAAACCTCTGTTTTAACTTCTTTATCTCTAAAGACATACATCAAGAATAATAATAGTAGTAAGAGTAGTATGATAATTTCCATATATATATATAGTTAAATATAAAAATTTGATGGTTTATTTTAAATAATTATTAATGGAATGAATCAAATCGTTGAGTATCGAGATATAATTGTAGAAAGTATGTCGTGTGGTCTACAAGAAGGGGATTCGTCCCTCTGTTTCTGTCCAAATGTAGATAGAAAAGAAAGTAATAACTATATTGAATCACTCGTAGAATCTATTAAGTATGGGTTTTATATCACATCTATCATCTACTTTTGGATCTGTTTTATGAATCTTTCTAGAGAAGTCATTGAACATATTAAAATCATCTCTTATTTCATATGGCTCTCACTAAAATTCACTTTTCATGTAAGCATTGTTATTCTCTATGTTTACCACATCTTCATGTATTTTAAAGGAGTAGAACAAGATTATAATATTAATGATGTCATGTTCACAGTGGGGAGTATTGAATATATATTCAATTAATTATAACATAAAGTAATTCCCCATAAATAAACAATATAATATTGTATGTAATGCTTTTTCACTTATTTCAGGTTTAATCTTAATATTATATTTTTCCATTTGATTAGTTATAAATGACTGAATCTTAATTTCACTTGTATCTTCTTTTTTAGTTTCATCATTTATTAATTTTTCTTGTATTTGTGTTAATAAACATTTATTGTTATTTATTAAATATTGATACTGAAGAGTTGGTATTAAAAAGACTAAAAATTCCCGTTGACTTATAAAAATACCACCGAATAATAAATAAAATATAAATACACCATGAAGCTTACTAACTATTTCCGAAGGTTTCATTTATAATAAATATCCTTATTATTTTAAATATCTTTCTTATTTAAGAAATGAATTATAGATAATATAAAAATGAAAGATCAAGTAGTAAAAGAGATTATTAACAAAGAATATCTAAGGCAGAAAAATGGACTTGAATTAATTGCTAGCGAGAATTTTACTTCCCAAGATGTACTTGATGCATTAGGGTCTATTATGACTAATAAATATAGTGAAGGTCAACCGGGTAAAAGGTATTATGGTGGTAATCAATACATTGATGAAATGGAACTTCTCTGTAAAAAAAGGGCGCTTGATTTGTTTAATTTAGATCCAGAAATATGGGATGTAAATGTACAACCTTACTCAGGTTCTCCGGCCAACTTTGCTGTTTATACAGCTCTCCTTGAACCACATAATAGAATCATGGGACTTGATTTGCCAAGTGGTGGTCATTTAACGCATGGTTATTATAATAGTCAAAAGAAAATATCAGCAACAAGTATATATTTTGAATCATTACCATATTCCATTGATAAAGAAACAGGTCTTATAGATTATAATAGTTTAGAAGAAAAAGCAAAATTATTCCAACCTAAATGTATCATAGCGGGTGGATCAGCATATCCGAGAGATTGGGATTATGAAAAATTCTCTAAAATAGCAAAAGGAGTCGGGGCATATTTACTAACCGATATGGCACATATAGCAGGACTTGTAGCTACGGGTGAAGCAAATAATCCATTCTTATATTCAGATGTTGTAACTACCACCACTCACAAGAGTTTGAGAGGGCCAAGGTCGGGTATGATATTTAGTAAAAAAAATCTTTCTGATAAAATAGATTTTGCTGTTTTCCCTTCACTTCAAGGTGGTCCACATAATAATGTTATTTCAGCAGTTGCTGTTGCCCTCAAGGAAGCTTCTGAACCAGAATTTAAAGAATATATTATAAATGTAAAGGAAAATGCAAAAACATTGGGGGAAATAATGGTTTCATTGGGTTATAAATTATCAACCGATGGAACAGATAATCATTTACTACTTATTAATCTAAGGGATAAAAATATCACAGGTAGTAAAGTTGAATATATTTTAGAAAAACTCGATATAAGTGTAAATAAGAATGCTATTATAGGTGATAAAAGCGCCATGTCCCCCGGTGGAATACGTATTGGTTTATGCGCCATGACAACCCGTGGACTTAAAAAAGAAAATTGCTCTACATTAGCTGATTTAATACACCGTTCAATAGAATGTGGTATTAAAATTCAAGGGGGAGGATGTAAACTTGTAGAATTTAAAGATACAGTAAATCTTCTTCTTGATTCATCCATTTCAGGACTCCAAAATGAAAGCATCTCTGAAGAGTTAAATACTATTAAAAATGAAGTTCATTCTTTTTCAGAACAATTTACCTTTAATTATAAAATTTAAATAAAGTAATATATATATAATGAGAATCGGATTTATTGTAGGTAAAGATGATGAAATATATTACGATGATAATTTATATGATGTAACACCTAAAAAATATATCCAGAACGAAGAACTTCACACAGATGTAGCTATTGCTATGACTATCAAACAGTCTTATCCAGATATTAAAGTAGATATTGTCTTACCTAGAGAGATATCTTTAGAAAGGCTCAAAAAAAATGATGTTAATTTCATTCTAGGATATGATTGTATTAATCAGATTCTAGGAGAACCATATATTAGAAAATTCTCAGGAAAAGGTGGATATAAAAAATTACACTCTATCTACTCTAATAGTTCATCTAAAATATTCCCTCCTATTGATTTCCTTGAATTTATATGGAGTAAAGATAAGTATCTTGAAACATTAAATAAAAAGAAAGTCCCTATAACACCCACTATAACTGTATCAACATATAATAGTCTAAAGATATTACAATCTATTCAAAAGAAAGGTTGGAATAATTTTATCATTAAACCGGTTGGCGGAACAATAGCGGTTGGTGTTGAAATGTTTAATCTGAAAGATTGTTTAAAAGACCCATTACTTTTAGATAAATATTTCACGGAGAATAAAAAGGACTATAAAAAATTCCTCATTCAAGAAAGAATTACAGGTTTCAAAAAACATGGAGAAATAAAAATGTACTGGATTAATGGAGAATACTCATATTGTGTTAATACTCCAGGTGCTTCTAAACCAGGGGAAGATTATGATGTAAAACTTGTTAGGAATAAGAAAGTTCTAGAAGAATGTAAATCAATTGGTAAATCTGCTATTGATGCTATTCCTAAAATAAAAGTAGGTACAACTGAAATTAAACCGGCCCTTGTAAGGACAGATTTTACATGCTGCTTAGAAAATAAGAAACATATCCCTGAAAACTACTTCTTAAATGAAATTGAACATCAAGATGCAGGGTCATATGTTAATTTTGATACTATTAAATATCCATATGTTCAAGTAATGGCAGACACATATGTTAAGAAAGCACATGAATTAATTAATGCCGGATTCTAATTTTTTTAATAATAACATCTGTTTAGCCCTCCTTTCATGTTTCATTAGACAATCCATTTCTATTGAATTTAATGGATACTTATTAATATCAACAGGGAAATAACGATAATTATTATTAATATCCCTTTTTGTAAGTTCGTTTTTACTCTTATCCCTCATAAACTTATAACCGTTTGTGGTGAACACATATTTATTATTTTTAATTAATTCATTCATATATTTAATAATATCTTCATCTTCCCAATGTTGAATAACATCTTTAATTATAATTAAGTCATAACCACTTGGAATATAATTATCTTCAACTGATTTATGTTCAAACTTTATATTCTTTTTAGTATGCTCTTTTTTATTCTCATCTATTACAGATTTAACACAATCTATACCTAAATACTTACAACCTTTAAAGTTAATAAATTGACTAAACCTCCAATCTCCACAACCTATATCACATATTGTCTTTATTCCGTAGTCTTTTAAAATACCTTCTAAAATCTCAATATAATTCTTATTATCTGGAGACATATTTGATCCAGATCCACTCCCATTTCCCCAACGGTTTTTTTTATAGATTTCAGTAAAAGCTTCTTCCATTTATTATAGAATAAGATTAATTCTTAAATAGTAAAAAAAATACTAAACTAATTTCTAATCGTTAAATAAGGTATTTAGTGGCCGGCGTAATATGCTTGGACAACGACACAACCATCCATTTTGCCAGCGGAGTCCCCTTCTGGAACATCGGGAGAGAGTACCATAAGGTCGTCTGGGGTAAATTCTCGTGCATTGAAGTTAAGTCCTTTTGAACTCTTCTCAGAGAGATAATTCGCCCATGCGGATTTGAGTTCCTTGATATAGCCCAGATGTGTGTAATTAAGGCGGCATACGCCCCCAAACTCTCCCCAGAGCATAAGTCCTTCAGCACCGGCTCCTTCGAGCCTTGAGATCACCTGATCAATCTTCTCACCCCAATCTTTGGAAGACTCGTGGTGAATCAACTTCTTGATGGAAGGTTTCGGATCTTCAAAGAACTTGACCCCATCTTTCTTAAATAGAGCTATTTCAGACTTGTTTGACTTCCACTCATTCACAATTTTTGTGAAAATGGTTGATGGTTTCTCTTTCCCATCCAGGAAGTCAACATAATCCCCTTGGACAAAGGTGTAGCTGGGGGGTTTGCCGCCGGTGCCGCCGCAGATGATTCCTTCTTTCATTCCATCTGACTCCCCATTGAAAGAGATATGCTTCCCCTCGCTCATGCCTTCACTGTCATCGAGGTCCAGTGTAAAGCTCGGGTGGGTATTCCAGAATAGATTTGCTCGTGCCAAGAACTCGTTATCCGTGACATACGGCTCTCCAATGAACGTTTGCTTCAACATCGGTTCAGATACTTGGCCAAGGCACTGGTTCCTCGCATCTTCCTTCAGGGCTTGACTCTCCTCCTTCCATCGGGACACCAAGGCATCCTCCACCCTCTGGCGCTCTTTCGCCCTCTCCTCCTCCTTCTGGAGCTCCTCCGCCCTCTGGCACTTCTCTCTAAGGGTCTTCTCACCCCCCTCCATCTCCGCCTTCAGCTTCCTCAGAAGCTCCTTCGCCTCTTGGAGCTCCTTGCGGACATCTCTCCCAGACATGACTTCGGTTGATTCTTCTTCACCCTTATCACAGTTTTCTTTATCCATTTAAAAGAAAGCAAGTTTCAAATTTACAAATTGTGGCTAATTTACGACCTCTCAAGACCTCCCAAGATCTCCCAAGATCTCTCAAGACCTCCCAAGACCTCTCAAGACCTCCCAAGGACCTCTCAAGACCTCCCAAGACCTCCCAAGACCTCCCAAGACCCAAAGACCTCTCAAGGCCTCCCAAGGACCTCTCAAGGACCTCTCAAGGCCTCCCAAGGACCTCCCAAGGACCTCTCAAGACCTCCCAAGACCTCCCAAGACCTCCCAAGACCTCCCAAGACCTCTCAAGACCTGTCAAGACCTCCCAAGACCTCTCAAGGCCTCCCAAGACCTCTCAAGACCTCCCAAGAGCCTCTTCGTGTTCCCTATCCTTTAATTTCTTGAAAATTTGAAAAGAGATTTTTGACTTGGGGTAAAACTCAAACCCGCGAACTCAAACCCGCGAACTCAAACCCGCGAACTCAAACCCGCGAACTCAAACCCGCGAACCCACCGCGGACCCACCGCGACATGGACTATGCGTTCACATGTATGTGCTGTAGTCGCCACGTCCCGTCGGGGGACGGTATGGAAGACTCCTTCCACACATATGGATCTTCCTTCTTCCCGGAGGGGGTTGGTGTGTGTGGAGAATGCTTTGGCGCAAGCCCAGAGTCAATCATGAAGGTGGTTGATTGGGAAAAGTCGGAAGACATGGATGAAGTCATCAATCAATTGAAAGGAGAAGAGCTAGATAGTTTTGAAGAATTAGATTTTGATGGAGAAGGCGATATGGCTGACGAAGTCATTTCTGGGATCGTATCCAACAGGATCAAGGTTGGAGAGAAGGTGAAGGCTCTCAAGGACAAGGTCTATGATTTTGACCCACGAGGGATGGAGACCTGGGCAGAGATCATCTATCAGAAGGCTTGGAAGAATGACCCACGTTCGGTAGGGGAAAGGTGTGCCTGGTTCTCTGATACAAATCAGAAGATCGTGCAGGCCAGGATCGTAGATATTTCTCAGAAGGAAGGCAAGACCTTTTACAAGGTTGAGGCTCTTTCTTCAGAGAACTACGAGGCAAAAGATGCCCATGGAAGAATGCGTAAGGGTGGTCCTAGGAAGGTGGAAGAAGGATACCTCCGGCCTCCACGGGTAAAGGGCGATGTTGTCTTTTCAAAGAGAAATGTGTGTTACGGATGTAAGAAGGTTCATTTGGATGGACTCGAATTCAATGGACTAGACAACGAGAACCATTGGTTCTGTAAGGGGTGTATTCCACATACGGTTGTGAACACCGTGTGTAGTCACGCCGTTAACAGATACCAAGAGCACTTTGGAAAGCCCATGGACGAGTTCCCTGGATGGCTTCCAGCTGTCAAGGCTAAGGCGAGGGAACTCAACAAGAAGATGATGGAGGAACAGAACTGGCCTAAACCGCATCCTCACCCTCTACCAAAGTCTAAGGTTCCCCCCAGATCCTTTGGCGAAACTCAAGAGCAAAAAGATCTCAGATGGGTTAAGGATAAGGAGTATCTCAACAAATGTGGAGATTGTGGGCAACACGTCATCCGTGGAAAACGCGGTTGGGGCGATAGCTGGTATTGCGAGTTCTGCTGGTATACTTGGGAATCCAGGAATTGTTCGGGGGAGGAGGTCGAGGAGAAGAAGACTACCTCTGAAAGGGTAAAGGATTGGCTCGAAGAAGGAGATTCGGGTGTTGTTCCAGATACCCCCGTGACACAGAAGGATATCCCATTCTCCAAAGGAGATACAGTTATGTACGCTTCTCTCGAAGGAAAGTCTATCCCTGTGAAAATTGTTCACATTAATATGAATGTTCCTCTTGGAGAAGATCCAGATATATCCATAGAGATGGATGGAGGGAAAGTCCGGGATACTGTCCTCGAACGTCTAACACCGGTTACATACAGAGTAGAACAATGGGGTCCCCGGAAGGGCGAGCTTCGTGCCGTTACCGGGATACCTGCTGACCGGGACTGCTGGACTCGAGATAAGTCTTCCACGCCGAAGTATGTACCTAACCCTAATGCCCCTTCTTTCGTACCTGGCGCCCTCGTGAAAAAAGGAACTTTTGATGATGAATGGCCTGCCCTAGGAAGTAAATGATTTTGTAGACAGTAGATAGTTTCCTTTAGACTATTTTTTTTATCAATGGAATTAATATATGAGTAAAAGAAGAAAATCTAGAGTTAAAACAAGGAAATTACCTAAACTTAGAAAATCATCAAATAAGAATAAAAAACATAAATATAAATTGAAATATTCAGCAAAAAAAAGAAGACTCGCAATCCATGAAGGTATCAATTATGAATCTAAAACTGGTAAAAATATTAAGAAAGCTGCATTATCTAAGAAAAAAAGATTAAATGTCCTTAGAATATATAGGAGGAATAGTAATAAGGTAGATTGTAATAAGATAACAGATGATATGAAATATATAGATAAAAAGTATAAAGTTGGAAAGACTAAGGATATTTGCGGTGGTTCTAAAAAGTTCCTTTATAACCCCAATAACCCCAGTAAGTCCTTTGACGTCTATATAGATAAAGATCCAAGCGATACAATTCCTATTAAGTATAAAAATATTGAAGATGTAAAAGATACAATAAAAAAATTAGAAAAGTTATATAAGGAAGGTAAATATCCACATAAACGTATCTGGCAAGTTGGAATGATAATGTATGTCCGTTTAAAAGTTTTAAAAAATAAGAAACCAAAAGAATTTAAATTATCAGAAAGATATTTTAAACATCTAGGTAAAAGGACTAAGGTGAAAGGTGATAAAGAAAGGAAGAATTTTAAATTTATTTTTTAATTATATCTATATTAATCTTCTATCTATATTATTCGTCTATAATAATGTCTTCTATCATATATATATATCCCACATGATATAAATACCATACTAATATATACCACTATTAATAAGTATTGGACGACTGTAAATATATTCTCAATAAAAAAATTATTCATATAATAAGTCTATTGAAGTTTCCTTTAATATCTATTCATGGTAAATGAGCCACCATTCAAGCGTTGTATTATCGTTAATATCCCTATAACACGGGTGAAATGTGTAATGTTGCTTACCATTCTTATGGTGACACCACTTTCTGAATTTGTAGAGTTCTTCACATGATCTAACCTTTGTCTTGTTTGGTCCTTTTCCAAAAGTAGATTCGTAAAATCCCTCTTCTGTTCTATCCTTTCTCCTATTTGGGCCTCTCCCACCAAACTTTTCCTTCATGTTCTCCTTGTACCAAGCCTTAACCTCGGTTTGCCCTTCTTCTCCTTGGAATTTCCTAATCTTTGGTTCCTTTGATAGTGATATAACTTCAGGCACGATACTTTCACCACTATCTTTCATAGCACCATTCATTGTTCCGCGACTCCGTGTGACCCCATCTTTAGACAGCACGGTTGAGTTGCTCTTCCATTTCGCTTCTTCAGAAAATCCACTTTTCCAAAGTTCTTCGTATCTCTCAATGCTCTCAAGGTTAGTGAATATGATACTTTCTCGATTGTCATCATACCCTGTCGCACGCCCGAGAAGGCCTTGAATCACAACATCGTCAAACATGATGTTGGTGAACCTTTCATACCAAACGCCAATGTGTTCTTTCTTAAATGTCTTGGCGCATCGGGCAAGTTCCTTCAAAAACACGAAAGTGTGTTTCTTAGGTTTCTTTAAAAGCTTCTTGTCTATGTTCACTTCGGCGGATGTTTCAGAATCATAGATGAGATAGTCTACATCATCTCCAAACACTTCTTCAAAATTTTTTATTGTCTTGTCTTGGTCAATTGATTTCTTAGTCCGTATGAAATGATACTTTTCTGTCATTTTATCAGTAATTTCCTTGATTTCCCTAATGTTATTAATGGACTCTTCTGAATCACAGATATTCTTACATTGCTTAACTCTCTCTTGTTCTTTGAGATCGATGCATCCTGTGTACCCTTTTCCAGCACGGATGGGTACGATCTTGGATTTTTCACCCCAATTCTTGGAATCATGTAGTGTTCCATTCGGGGTCGCTGAAAATTCAACAATCTTGATATCATTCTCCAGAAGGTAGTCCATTTCAAGTAGCCCTATCTCTTCAAACTCACGGGCAATTGTTTGCCTTGTACCGCAGGCAACTTGTACCTCGTCAATCATTATGAGCACATTACTCTTACCTCTGATCCCCTCACGGAACTTTGTTTTAAGGTCTGGGCGGTGGAATACGTTCTTACGGAGCATTTCTGGTATTCTTTCCTTTGTTTGGTCCTTCCATTCGGTAGACGAAAGACCCGTTATGATAAATATGTTCTCAATTGGAACAGCCATCTCGTGTGGCTTTGTAAACTCCTCGATACATGAATACATCACCCCGGTCTTCCCAGATTGCGTGAGCCCTATCCCGAGGACCATTAATAGGTCGGGATGGTCTGAAAATACTTTAAGGATTTCTTGTCCCGCCAGACGTTGATTAAAATGAATTTCGGAGGTTCCATCCAATGCGAGTTCTTCAATTTGAAGTGACAATTGTTTCTGACGTAGTCCCTGCCTCTTGAGCTCTATACCCTGGAGCAAACTCTTCACCCTTTTCTTCTCTTCCTTACATTTCGCAGCGCTAGTAGTTGTCATAGCGAAAACTTGAATATCAGTTCGTTTGAGTTAACAAAACAAAACGCCATCAAATTTAAAAAAATAATGGCGACATGGATACTTAAGAGAAGAATACGGTAGTATTAATTATGTATCTTGTGTATATCATTCGTTCGGGGAATAGATCCTACATAGGGATGACAAATGATTTCTTCAGGAGATGGTGTCAACACAATAAATTATTAAAAGGAGGAGCAAAATACACATCTAAATATGAAAATTGGGAACCAATCTGTATCGTAGATGGATTTAAAACTAAATCTGAAGCGATGCAATGTGAATGGAAATTAAAAAGAGTCAAAGGTTGGTTTAATAGAGTATTAAATCTAGTTAACCTAATGGAGAATAGTGAAAAATGGACAAAAAATAGTCCAATTATAAAAGATCAACATTTAACTATATATACTATAGATTCATTAAAAAAACATTTCACATTTGAGGTTAAAGAATTATGTTGGATATAAAATAATATATTACATATAAATATATTATGCCTCAAACAAAAGGTGAAGAAAAGTTATTATATGAACAAGTACAAAAAATAATAACCGGTAGTACTAATTTAGATAATATTATTGAAAAGTTTAATAAACGGCATCAAGATGTTCAAAAGTCTAAGTCTATACATGATCCAAAATATTATACTGTATTAGATACTTCAATTGATATATTAAACGGACACTATGAAACATATAGAGAAGATAAAGGTTCAATTAATAATGATGATTTGGCAGTAGATATTATAGAGTTAGATGTCCTTTTCTCTTGGCTAGAAAAGGATGGGGTCAAAAATAAAACCCTTATTGGTAAGTCTTCAGATTCAAAGTTAATAAATGACTTCTTAACTAAGATTAATACTCTACTAGAAAATATTAATAAATTAGATAGAACTATTAAAGAGGCGTTTAGAAATTTTGTGATAAATTATGAGAATGTCTTGAATAAACTTTCTTCTGAAATTTTAAGGTTAGAAGTTTATGTTGGGCTATTTAAATCAGATAAAGTAATAGTAGATAAATTATCAGCCACATTATCTAAGTTTAAGGATAACCTTGAATCATCAACAGATAAACTAAAGCTTAAAGATGGACAATTATTAACAATTGAATTGTTAGATGATGCGATTGATGGTGATGATGATGATGAGGGTTATAGTAGTAGCGATGAGGATGAGGATGAAGGTGATGATGATGATAGTAGCGAATGGAGTAAGGAAGCTAGAGAAATAGGTAGACGTGTTGGTGCCCCTAGGAGGGGGGACCAGGGTGTTGGATTGTGGGCAGTTTCAAGGGAACCGGATGTACGTAGACGTTCCCCTAATAATCCCGAAAGGGGGGGACCTACTATAGAAAGGAGGGGGAGAGAATATGGTGCTTCCGGTATTAATAAACCAAAATCATTAAGTTATGGTCAATCAAGTGAAGTAAGAAGGCGTCAACCAACCATACGTAGACGTCCACTTCAAGATCGTCCAATTGGAGAAATAGATGAAAGGCCACTACAAGAAAGATTTTCTAGTGTTACCCCAGGTATTTCTTCAAAGTCACGTACACCTAG